>Ga0247727_10001028_pt1 | contig 67947 bp, 54 predicted proteins | sample WisWelCaveWW1625_FD_202498 | JGI IMG/M metagenome (GOLD analysis project Ga0247727, IMG submission 202498) | Biofilm microbial communities from Wishing Well Cave, Virginia, United States - WW16-25 | ecosystem: Environmental > Aquatic > Deep subsurface > Groundwater > Cave microbial mat | place... | reverse complement strand
GTCGCCGGGGGGTCGCAACGGGGGAGGAGGACCGGAATGTCGACGCTCGAGGAGCCCGGCGGCACGTGCCACGAGCGTGCTCGCCGCGCCGTCTTCGGCTACGTCGCGCCCGCGATCCTGCACGAGACCAACAACGTGCTCACGGTCATGGCCGGAGTGCGCCAGCTCCTTCGAGCCGGACAGGCGCTCTCCGAGCGGGTCGGGACGATGATCGACCAGCAGCTCGCGCGCATGGAGGCGCTGGTCGGAGCGATCCGCCGCGTCGGCCCCGAGGAGAACGAGCCGCCCGAGAACGCGCGCGACGCGTCGTTCGTCGCCGACGCGGTCTCCGGGATCGTCTCCGTGGTCGGCAAGGGGCGCGGGCTGCTGCTCGAGCGGGAATCGTCGCGGAGCGAGGCGCGGCCGGGCGACGCCGAGGCGCTGGCGCTCGCCACGCTGTGCATCGTCCTGCCGGCGCTTCCGCCCCGCGGCGGGAGTGCCGGGACGAAGATCGCGCTGCGCGCGGCCGATAACGAGAAGGAGGCGCGGATCGAGATCGAGATCGCCTCGATCGAGGGCGACCCTTCGCGCGAGCCCGAGTTCGAGCTCGCGCGTGCGCTGATGGCGAGAGTCGGAGGGCGGCTCGACTGCCGCATCGACGCCGGGACGCTGCACGCCGCCGCAGCCGTCCCGCGAAGATGATCGACGAAAATGTTCGACCCTAAGGGCGTCTGACGCCCGCAGGCTGAAGGGGAGGATTCGACATGCCGAGGTGGACTTCGTGGACGCTCGCCGCCGCGACGTGGATGGCGTCCGGATGCGGCTCGAGCCGCGAGTGCCCGCTCGGCCCCTGCCCGCTGAAAGAGCTCTTCGAGCAGGAGCCGGCCGCCGCCGCCGCCGCGATGGCGAAGTACGACCAGGGCCCGGCGCGGACGATCGCGGCTCACCCGCAGGAGCGCCACCTCAAGAACGTCCGGCAGCTCACATTCGGCGGCCAGAACGCCGAGTGCTACTTCTCGTTCGAGGGCGACCGGCTCGTCTTCCAGTCGACGCGCGGCGACTTCAAGGCCGACCAAATCTTCACGATGGACCTCGCGGCCGGCCAGCTCAAGCTCGTGAGCACCGGTCTCGGCAAGACGACGTGCGGCTACTACTTTCCCGGCGGGCGGCGCATCGTCTACGCGTCGACGCACCTCGACTCGCCCGCGCCGCCGCCTCCTCCCGACTACGAGAAGTACGGCTACGTCTGGCGCTTCAGCGAGGGGTTCGACGTCTTCTCGGCCGACGCCGACGGCCGCCGGCTCGAGCGGCTCACGACGACGCCCGGCTACGACGCCGAGTGCACCATCTCGCCCGACGGCCGCTTGATCGTCTTCACGTCGCTGCGCGACGGCGATCTCGAGCTCTACAGGATGCGAAGCGACGGGAGCGACGTGGCGCGGCTCACGCACGAGCTCGGCTACGACGGCGGCGCCTTCTTCACGCCCGACGGCCGCCAGATCGTCTATCGCGGCTTCACGCCGAACGGCGAAAAGGACGCCGCCGCCTACCGCGAGATGATGCAGCTCCAGATGTGGCGGCCCGGTCCGCTCGACCTCAGGATCATGGACGCCGACGGCAGCCACAAGCGGACGGTCGTCACGAACGGCGCGTCGAACTGGGCGCCCTTCCCGCTGCCCGACGGCCGGCGGCTGATCTTCGCCTCGAACGTGCACGACCCCGATCCCAAGAGCCGCAACTTCGACCTCTACCTCGTGGATCTCGATGGCTCGGGGCTCGAGCGGGTGACCTTCGACGACCAGTTCGACAGCTTTCCGATGTTCAGCCCCGACGGAAAGCAGCTCGTCTGGGCGGCCAATCGCCACGGGAGCCAGCCGCGCGAGACGAACCTCTTCCTCGCCGACTGGGTCGACTGACCGGCACGTTCAGGCGGCGCCGCTCGCGCCGAAGAGCTCGCCCTGATTGGCGGCCCGCTCGACGATCGCGCGCGCCTCGCGCTGCAGCGTCTCGAGCCGCAGAGGCTTCCCGACCACGCGCGCCCGCGCCCGTCGCAGGAACGCCGCGATCTCGCCGTCGAGCGGATCGCCCGTCACGAAGAGGAGGCGGCGCAGCAGCGACGGACGGGTGCGGGCGAGCTGTTCGTAAAGCTGCAGACCGTCGAGTCCCGGCCGGTGGACGTCGCTCACGATCAGGTCGACCGGCTCGGAGGCGAGATAGGGGAGGGCGTCCTCGCCGCGCTCGAACGTGACGATGCGGTTCCCGCCGCCGGAGAAGGCGCGGGCGACGACGTCGCGCAGCGCCGCCTCGTCCTCGACGACCACGATCCGGCAGTCCTCGACGGCGGGCACCGGACGCTCGTGGCGCTGCGCGGCGGCGACGGTCGCCGAACGAGTGGTGACCGGGAAGGAGAGGCGCAGGCAGGCGCCCGGACCGCGTCGCGGCGCCACCCGGATCTTTGCGTCGTGGTCGCGCAGGATGTCGCGGCAGAGCGTCAGCCCCAGCCCGGTCCCGCTGTCGTCCGGCCGTGAAGTGAAGAAGGGCTCGAAGACGCGCTCCCGCAGCTTCGGCGGGATGCCCGGACCGTCGTCGGCGACGTCGACCACGAGCCGGCGGCCGGCGACCCGGGCCCGAATCTCCACGGCGCCGCGCTCGCGCACGGCGCGGATGCTCTGCTGCGCGTTGGTGAGCAGATTGACGAAGACCTGCGAGAGCAGCGCCTCGTCGGCGAGGAGCGCCGGCAGCCGCGGCGCGAGCTTGAGCTTCAGGCGGATCTGGTGGAGCGCGAAGTCGCGCCGCTTGAGCTCGGCGCAGCGTTCGAGCAGCTCGCTCAGATCGACCGCGGTCCGCTCGCCCTTCCCGCCGCGGCTGAAGCGGAGCAGGTTGCGGGCGACGCGGGCGGTGCGCTCCGCCTCGTCGCGGATCCGCTCGAGATCGCGACGGACCGCCGGCGTCTGCGGCTGAGCGAGCAGCAGCTGCGAGTAGCCGAGGATCCCCGAGAGGGCGTTGTTGATCTCGTGGACGACGACCGCGACCAGCCGGCCCGCCGAAGCAAGACGCGACAGATGGTAGACCTGCTGCTTCAGGCGCTCGACCTGCGTGCCGCCGGCCGTCGAGGTCGAGTCCGACGTCTTGGTTTTCCGGCGCGCGCGGCGCATGCGGCGGAATCTATACCATCGCGGCGTGGCAGGAGCGGAACGACTCGCGATCGTCGGCGGCGTGCGCACACCGTTCCAGCGCGCCGGCACCGGCTTCCGCCGCACCTCTGCCGTCGACCTCGCGCGCTCCGTCATGGTCGAGGCGATCGCCCGTTGCGAGGTCGATCCGGCGCAGATCGACGAGGTGATCCTCGGCTGCGCCGGCCAGCCCTTCGACGCGCAGAACGTCGCGCGCGTCGCGGCGCTCCGCGCCGGCGTCCCCGAGTCGGTGCCGGCGACCACGGTGCACCGCAACTGCGCGTCGGGGATGGAGGCGATCACCGAGGCGCTCCTGCGCGTGCGCGCCGGCGCCGGCGGCCTCTTCCTCGTCGGCGGCGTCGAAGCGATGTCGCGTTTCCCCCTTCTCTTTGGCGAGGCGGCGACGGAGTGGTTCACGGCGCTCTCCCGCGCGAAGGGAGCGGTCGCGCGGCTCAGGACGGCCGCGCGTTGGAGGCCGCGCTTCCTCGCGCCGCGCGTCGCGTTGCTCGACGGACTGCGGGATCCGGTGAGCGGAATGATGATGGGGGAGACCGCCGAGCTCCTCGCCCGCGAGTTCTCGATTCCACGCGACGAGCAGGATGCCTTCGCTCTCGAAAGCCATCGCCGCGCCGAGTGGGCGCAGGCGGAGCGCCGCTTCGAGGTGGAGATCGCGCCGATCGTCGGGCTCGACGGCGGCACGACCAGCGTCGAGAGCGACAACGGTCCGCGTCCCGGCCTCACGCGCGAGCAGCTCCTGAAGCTGAAGCCCTACTTCGATCGCCGCTTCGGGACGGTCACGGTCGGGAACTCCTGCCAGCTCACCGATGGCGCGGTGGCGCTGCTCGTCGCGTCGGAGGCGCGCGCGAAGGAGCTGCGCCTTGCGCCGCTCGGCTGGCTGGTCGAGTTCGCCTACGCCGGCCTCGATCCGGCGCGCATGGGGCTCGGCCCGGTCCACGCGACCGCCCGCCTGCTCGAGCGGGCGGGGCGGAAGCTCGACGACTTCCCGATCGTGGAGCTCAACGAGGCGTTCGCGGCGCAGGTGCTCGCCTGCGCCAAGGCGTTCGAGTCGGACGACTTCGCGCGCACCAAGCTTGGCCTCGAGCGCGCCATGGGACGGCTCGATCTGCAGCGCGTCAACGTGAACGGCGGAGCGATCGCGCTCGGCCACCCGATCGCCGCGACCGGCGCGCGCCTCGTGCTCACGGCGCTGCACGAGATTCGGCGCCGACGCGAGCGGCGGGCTCTGGCGACGCTCTGTGTCGGCGGAGGGCAGGGCGCCGCGCTCGCCCTTGAGGCGGCATGAGCGCCTTCTCGCTCTCGGAAGCCGACGGGGTCCTGACGCTCCGCTTCGACCTGCCGGGCGAGAAGGTGAACCTGCTCACGCTCGCGACGATGGACGAGTTCGAGCTCCGACTGGAAGAGGTCGCGCGGCGCCGGGACGCGAAGGCGCTGCTGATCGAGAGCGGCAAGCCCGGCTCGTTCATCGCGGGCGCCGACCTGCGCGCCTTCGCCGAGCTCGCCGACGTGGCGGCCGCCGAGGCCGCCTCGCGGCGAGGGCAGTCGGTCTTCGCGCGCCTCGAAGCTCTGCCGATGGCGACCGTCGCGCTGATCCACGGCGCGTGCGTCGGGGGCGGGCTCGAGCTGGCGCTCGCCTGCCGCCACCGCGTCGCCTCGGACGACCCCGCGACGAAGCTCGGCCTCCCGGAGGTCCAGCTCGGCATCCTCCCGGGCTTCGGCGGGACGCAGCGCCTGCCCGCGGTCGTCGGCCTCGTGGCGTCGCTGCCGCTGCTCCTGACGGGCCGCCGGCTCGCGGCGCGCGCCGCCCGACGAATCGGGCTGGTCGACGCGCTCGCGCCGCCAGAGAGGCTGCGCGAGGCCGCCCTCGCGGTCGTGGCGGCACCGCCTCGCCGCGGGCCGCGGTCGTGGTCCGGGCGTGCGGTCGAGGCCGCGCTGCGGACGCTGCCGCCGCTGCGGCGGCTGCTGTTCTCGAAGGCGCGTCGTCAGGTGGTCGCGCGCGCCGGCGACGTCTATCCGGCGCCGCTGCGGATCCTCGACGCCGTCGCCGCGAGCTGCGACTCGCGGCGCGAGACGGGCTTTGCCGTCGAGTCACGTCTTCTCGGCGAGCTACTCACCGGTCCAGTCTCGCGCAATCTCGTGCGGCTCTTCCTGCTCGCGGAACGGGCACCCGGCGAGAAGGAGGCGACGCGCACCATCGAGCGCGCCTTCGTCGCCGGCGCGGGACAGATGGGGGCGGCGATCGCGTCGCTCTTCGCCGGCGCGGGGATCGGGACGCGGCTCCACGATGCGGCGCCTGCGGCGCTCGCGCGCGGCGTCGGGAAGGCGCGCGAGCTCCTGCGGAAGCGTTTCCGCGACGACGACGCGGCGGCTCGTGCGGCGATCGATCGGCTCGATCCGAGCATCGGACGACACGGGCTGAAGGCGTGCGACGTCGCGCTCGAGGCGATCGTCGAGGTCGCCGACGCGAAGCGCCGACTGCTCGCGGAACTGGAGGCGAACCTTCCGGACCACGCGCTCCTGCTGACGAACACGAGCAGCCTCGACCTCGACGAGCTCGGGAAGGGTCTTGCGCGAAGCGACCGGCTGGTCGGGCTCCATTTCTTCCATCCGGCCGAGACGATGCGGTTGGTCGAGGTCGTGCGCGGCCGTGGCACGAGCGAGGAGGCGGTCGCGCTCGCCTGCTCGCTGGCGCGCCGACTCGGGAAGGTGCCGGTCGTCGTCGCCAATCGCCCCGGTTTTCTCGTGAACCGGCTGCTCACGCCCTACCTTCTGGAAGGCGAGCGGCTGGTGGGGGAGGGCGCGCCGATCGCCGCTCTCGATCGCGCGCTGCGCGCGGCCGGGATGCCGATGGGGCCGATCGAACTCCTCGACGAGGTCGGGCTCGACGTGGCGCTCCACGTCGGCGGAGTGATGGGTGCCGCGTTTCCGGAGCGATTCGGGGAGGTCGGGCTGGTGCGGCAGCTCGTCGCCGAGGGGGCGCTCGGGCGCAAGAGCGGCCGCGGCTTCTACCTGCACCGAGCGCGGCGGCGGCCGGAGCCGCGGTTCGCGCGGCCCGCGGCGGCTGCCGCTGCGGCAGGCTCGGGCGGACCGTCGGCGTCGGCGAGCTCGACGGAACTGCAATGGGTCGAGCGGCTGCTGCTGCCGGTCGTCGCCGAGGCGTGGCGCTGCCTCGACGAGCGGGTGGTCGCGGGCGAGGACGAGCTCGACCTCGCCATGATGCTCGGCGCGGGGTTCCTGGTGCCCCACGGCGGGCCGACGCGATTCGCGCGCGGTCGAGGTCTCGCCGCGATCGTCGCCGGCCTGGAGCGGCTCGAGGCGCGCCACGGCGCTCGCTTCGCGGTCCCCGACGCTCTGCGCGCGGCCGCGCGCTGACTCGCCACGCGAAGCGTTTTCCCGCCGCACGTCGCGGCTTGAGCGGTCGTCTCGCGCGCTCCGAAATCCGCTTCAGTCGGCGTCGATCGAGGTCGATCCACGCGAAGCGGCAGGGGAGCGCACAGGGATGGCGACCGAGTTCCTGAACGACGTTCGCGACGAGCTGCAGACGCGCTCGACGCGCACCACGCTGGACGAGCTCAAGAAGAAGGGGCTCGACCAGGTTCGCGTGATCCGCTCGAGCCAGATCCTCGAGCTGATCGAGCGGGCGGTCGACCGGGCGCTCGAGCGCCGCGGCGAAGTCCCCGATCCGGCGGCGAAGCAGGAGCTCCTGCAGGACTCCACCCAGATCTTCCGCGACATGCTGCGGACCGAGATGCAGCAGGTCCGGGGCGTCGACGAGAAGCGCGCGGAGGAGATCCGGACGCAGATGGAGCGCCACGCGAGCGAGATGCGGTCGCTGCTCGAGCAGGTGGCTCAGAAAGACGCCCAGGTCTCCGAGGCGCGGGCGCGGCAGGCCGAGCTCGACGCCGAGCTCAGGGTGCTTAGGCAGCGGTCCCAGGGAAGCTCGCCCGAGGACCTGCTCGACGAGCTGCGGGCGCTTCGCCGCGACATCGCCAAGACCCCGGAGACGAGCGCGCCGGCGTCCGGCGCGATCGAGCAGAGGCTGCAGAGCCTCGGCGCCGAGCTTTCGTCGCAGATCGAGCGGATCGGGCGGAAGGTCGGGGTCGCCGCGGCGGAAGAGACGCCAGTCGACGTCACGGGCCTCTTCACGTCGATCCCGGTGCTCGAGAGCAACATCGATGCGGTCGAGGCACGCGAACGCAAGGGCAGCGACGTCTCGGACGCGCTCGCCCGGATGAAGTCGTTGCGCGAGGGAAAGGCCGGCGCGTAGGCGCCGGACGCCGGCGCGCAAGCGCCAAACTCGGCGCGAGAGCGCCAAACCTTTGGTGGACGGAACACGCGACATGGGCACGGCGAATCAGCAGGGGAGCACGGACGTGAGCGGGAAGCCGGCGACGGCGGCGGTGGTCGCAGATCGGCCGGCGGGCGGGAGCGAGCGGCCGGCAGGTGCCACGAAGATGGCGGGCAAGGGGCTCGACATCGGGACGGCGAACATCCTGGCCGCGGTGCGCGACGCAAAGGGCGGCATCGTCGTGCGTTGCGAGCGCAACGCGTTCCTCGACATCCAGGGCGACGTGCACAGCCGCTCGATGCTCACGCGGCTCAACGTGCCGTACGTGGTCCACGAAAACTCGCTCATCGTGCTCGGCGGAGCCGCCTTCGAGCTCGCGAACGTCTTCGGTCGGCCGACTCGCCGGCCCATGAAGGACGGCCTCATCTCCTCGCAGGAGAAAGAGGCGCTCCCGATGATGCAGATGATCATCAAGAAGGTGCTCGGCGAGCCGAACGCGCAGAACGAGCCGTGCTTCTTCTCGGTTCCGGCCGAGTCGGTCGACCGCGAGAACAACATCGTTTACCACCAGGGGCTCTTCCAGGGGATGCTCACGAAGCTCGGCTACAACCCGTCGCCCATGAACGAGGGCCACGCCGTCACCTTCGCCGAGCTCGCGGCCGAGGACTTCACCGGCATCGGCATCAGCTTCGGCGGCGGAATGGTGAACGTTTGCGTCGCCTACAAGACGATCCCGGCGCTCACCTTCTCCGTCGCCCGCGGCGGTGACTGGATCGACCAGAACGCTGCGACCGTCCTCGGACTGCCGTCGAGCAAGTGCACCTACATCAAGGAGAGCGGCATGGACATCCGCGCTCCCAAGGGGCGCGAGCAGGAAGCGATCGCGATCTACTATCGAAACCTCGTCTCCTACACGATCCACAACATCCGCAACCGCCTGATGGTCGGCCGCGACCTTCCCAGTTTCACTGATCCGGTCGAGATCGTCTGTGCAGGCGGAACCTCGATGATCCAAGGCTTCATCGAGGTCTTCCGCGACGAGATGCAGAAGCTCAAGCTCCCGATCGCGGTCAAGAACGTTCGCATGGCGAAAGAGCCGCTGAACTCCGTCTCGCAGGGCTGCCTGGTGGCGGCCGTCTCGTCAATGGAGTCATGAGCAGAGTCGGAGCACCGCCGCCACCAACCTCGTCCGATAATAATTATTCTGATGTTTTAACCGAGGCGCGGCTCGACGGGAGTCGGCAATGCGGCGGCTCTGCGTGGTGAAGTCCGGCGTGGTGGCATGTTCCGGCGAGGCGGCCACAACGGAGCCGCCGAGGTCGCGCGCGCGGAAGGATTATCCCTACATCGTTTCCGGTCGCTCGGGCGCACTGGCACCCACGAAGTTTCCGTAAGCGCGTCGAGGCGTGTGGTCGCTTATTGCTACGAGCGCAGGAGCCGCTACTTTTCCGTTGTCGCCCACCTCTCCGATTCGTCGGAGCTCGAAAAACCCCTTCGAATCCGGCCGGGCAGACCGGGGAGGTCGGGCGATTTCAATTCAGCGCCGAATTCGAAAGCCCTGCGACTGCGATCCGCTCCCCGTGCCGAATGCGGCCGAATTCACCGGCTTTGTTGTGCGTGCGACCTTGCGTAGTCGAGCAGCCACTCGAACTGCCGGTAGAGATCGTGCTCCGTGACGTGAATCGGACTCTTGAAGTACGACGCAAGATGGCGCATCGGGCCCGATTCTCCGCGTTGCAAGGCGTGATCTGCGAAGCGCACGAGGTCGATCACGAGCGGTGCCGCGAGGATTGAATCGCAACCCTGCCAGATGAACTGCATTGCCATCGGGTGGCCAAGAAAGCCGCGGAAATGAACGTAATCCCAGGCGACTTTGTTGTCGCCGAGCGATTCGACGTAGTCGATTCCGACATGCGTTCGAAGCGGATAACCGAGAATGCTCGGAACGACGGCGTCCTTGGTCCCGATCTTAGATTTCTTGTTCTCATCGGCCGCCAGCACGCGACCGTCTCGGTTTCCGAGGACGTTGTAGCCGATCCACGACAGCACTTCGAGTCGACGGAGCCTGAAAAGCGGTGCCAGTCCTGACTTGACCAGAGTCTCGCCGGTCTTCCCATCGTTCCCAAAATACGGCACGCCGCGATTGCGAGCCAACTGCTCGATGGCCGGGCAGAGGCACGACGTCGACGCCGTAAAGTTGACGAAAGCCGCACGCGATTGGAGGGCTGCATACGCGTACAGGGTTCCGGGACGAAACGAATTCGGCTCCGCCGAATCGAGGTGTCGCTCGAGGATCTCTAGGTCCTGGGTTGCTTCACCCGTTTCGCATTGCGGCTCCGTTGACGCAACGTTCACAACCACGACTCGGTCGAGCGCCGATTCACGCTGGAATGCCTCGATGTCGGCGACGAGCCGGTTCACTGATTCCCGCGCCGTGCGCTCGGCGGCTGGACACCAACCATCGCCGAGGGCCTCGATCGCGGCCCCCCCGCCGGCCACGACTCCAGGAACGATTCGTGCGCTGGTTCGCTCAAGATCCGGGCGCAAGGTCTCGGTCCACGACGGCTCGATTGACCCGTTCTCTCGCGTGATCCTCTGAGCCGATTCGACGAGCGAGTCCCGTCGAATCTCGTGGCCGCCGAAGACGAGACGCTCCAGGGGCGGGAGCCCGAGGCCATGGAACGCGGGATCCTCGGATACGACTCCGGTAGGCGGGACAAGGCCACGAACGATCGCCTGAACGCCGGCGATCGTCGTTGTTCCTAGGGAACCAAATGCGCCAACGACCCAGACGCCTGTGCGTGATTCTGCGCGGCCCATGCGGTCCCTGCTCGACTCCCAAAGACGATCAAAGCGGTGGGATGGTGCCAAGCATCCCTCCAAAGTTGGACCCAAGCGGTCAGAGTAACGATGCCGCCCCGGACGCGCGCCCGGCACGATCTCGGAGGACATGGGGTTCATCGATCCCCTTGAAACGACTAGGGAATGTAGCTACACTTCGGTGAACCCCAACTTTTCTTGTAATCCTCGAAAGGAGGGAGTCTTGGGAGTGACCGCGAAGGTACGAGCTCATCGCCGTCCTCGCCGCAAACGCAACACGTCAGTCCTTGAACAATTGATCGCCGCATGCGACGCCGAAAGGGTCGCGGTTCATTTCATGGATGGCCGGCTTCTCGAGGGCGCACTGCTGTTCAACCCGATCAAGCGGAGCGGCAAGCTCATCAACGTCGAGCAGGAGTTTTCCCTCGACTTCGAACCGCTCGAGGTGAAGGAAATCAAAGTCTTGCAGTCACGAGCGCCATCAATTCCGGTTGAGCGACTTGAATCGAAGGCGGTGAACGATTCAGTCCCAACGGGCGGCTACGATGACGCCGACGACGACTGATGCGATCGACCACGACGTCGATCGTTTCGTCCGGGTAACAGTCTCGCCGTGTCGCTTCGCCAAGGAACGGCCAGGCACGTGTTGCGCGAGCCGGCCGTGAGGGGGGATCTCACTCGATCCTGGCGCCGGGCGATGCGGGAATAGTGCTTGCTTACAGCTCTTGGCGGGGTCGACGAAAAAACGCGTTCTGGCCGTCGACCACCAACACCTTCGGCCATCCTGAGGAGGCGTCAATTCATGATGCGGGCGATGACTCGGACGATGTTGTCGTTGTCGGTCGTGCTCTTTTCGAGCGCGATCGCCTGGGGGCACGGAGGCAGCTACAAGGGACCGAGCGACACCGTGCCCCCGAACCTCGGAGGTGGCGGCGATACAACTCCGCCCGGGAATCCAGGTGGTCCAGGTACTCCAGGGCCCGGCGCTCCGACCACAGGCGGCCCGAAAGGCCCGACCACGGGCGGCGTTCCGACTGCCCCAACCGCCGGAGGCGGTGCCGGAATGCGCCCTTCGACCGGGGGGTTGGGCGGGCGCAAGAGCGGCAGCGAAGGCTACGAGCGCTGGGAATTCTGGTGGGAGCACAACAAGGATCCGTTCCTTGATCTGAAGGCTCGTCTCGGGAAGGGACTCGTCACTTCGGGGACGGGTGGATTCCTCACCGGCCGGACCAAGCAGAACGACGCGGTTTCTTCGAATCGTCCGACGCCGAGTGACGTGAAGAACAAACTCATCCCTGCGTTCATCGAGGCGCTTGGTGAGACCGATCCGGAATCCCGAGACGTCGTCGATTCCGCGGCGCTCGCTATCGGGCGGACGCTACTTTTCAGCGATGCCGCGGCCGTGCTTCCGGCCCTCACTACCGCGCTCGGCCACTCTCAGAAGACCGTGCGCGAGGCGGCGACGCTCGCCATGGGAGTGCTCGGATCGGTCGATGCCGAAGCAACGCTGCTAGAGATTCTCAAAGACACCCAGAAGGGGCGTAGCCTCACGGGCAAGTCCGCAGAGGTCGAGGATCTCGTTCGCGCGTTCGCCGCCGCGTCGCTCGGGCTGATTGGCGATCCCAAGGCAATCGAGGACCTCAAGTCCACGATCAACGATCCGAACCTCTCGTCGAAGACTGGTGTCCGATCCATGGCGATCCTCGCGCTCGGAATGATCTCGAAGGAGGGCCATGCGGACATCGTGAAGTTCCTCCTTGGCCTGATGGAGGACCGGTCTCTCGCCAGCATCGTCCGAGCGCAGGCTCCGATCGCACTTGGCCGGTTGAATCGGCAGAACGAGGCGGGATCACCTGAGGCGCGCCAGGTCCTCGGCACGAACGTCGTCCCGCTGTTCGAGGACGACAAGTCCGACAACGACCTTCGTCGATCCCTCGCCATCTGCATCGGCATGCTGGCGACGGTGGAAGATGCCAAAGCGCTCGAGGCGCTCATGGGCGCCGTTGCGAAGAGCAATGACGACCAGATGCGACACTTCTCGATCATGGCGCTCGCGGAGATTGGCGCTCGCGACGCCGACCCGAGCAAGCACCCCGAGGTACATGCCAAGATCCGTGAGTTTTTCCTTCGCGAGCTGACGCAGCCGAAGCACCTCACGCATCAGCCGTTCGGAGCTCTTGGCCTCGCGGTCTATTCCCGTAACGAGCGCCTGCCCTCCGAGGTCAAGGAACAGGTGGCCACGAAGCTGCTCGAGCAGTTCAACGGAACGTCCAATCCGTCCTATCAGGGTGCGATGGCGATCGGCCTCGGCCTCCTCGACTACAAAGTCGCCTCCGACGACCTCTGGAAGCGATTCGAGGACTCGAACGACCAGCCGCTCAGGGGCTACATCGCCATCTCCCTCGGCCTCATGCGCATCACGCCGCGTTCGGAGACGCTGCGCACGCTGGTCTCGAAGAAGGGGCTCGACCCGAAGTTCCGTCTGCAGCTCGCTCGCTCGCTAGGCCTGATGGGCGACGTCCAGGCAGTTTCGACGCTGATCGACTACCTGCAAACCGCCGACACTCTGACCGAATCGTCGTCGGCCGCTCAGGCGCTCGGGCTCATCGGCGACAAGAGCGCGGTAGACCCGCTTCTCGCAATCCTTCGCAACAAGAGCAAGAAGGGGATTCAGCGCGGCTTTGCAGCCGTTGCGCTCGGAATCATCGCCGAGAAGACGCCGCTCCCCTGGAACGCGGTCTTCTCCGTGGATTCGAACTACCGCGCGAAGGTCGAGGCGCTATCCGAGATCTTCGACATTCTCTGAGCGACGCGCCGCTCGAACGATCGGACTTCGGCGTCGGCTCGTGCCTCCTCCGTGAGGCGCGAGCCGACGCTCTTTTCGTAATCACGGCCCTCGAAGCGACCGGACGACGGCGATCGCCGCCAGTGTTGCGAGCAGGACGATCGTGATCCCGAACTGCGAGTCGAGCCGCCGCGACGCGGCCGCGACAGGAACGAGCTCGAGCTTCTGCTGCTCGAGCGACTCGAGGCTTCGCCGCGCGCGCTCGCCGAGCTCGCCGCCCCCCACTGTTGCTTGAATCACTTGCTCGAGCCCGGAGCGCGCCGCGGAGAGGTCTCCTTCGAACCAGGCCGCGTACGCGGCAAGAAGCTGCGCCTCGAAGTCCCCCGAGTCGGCAGCCGTCAGCGCCTCCGACGTTTCGCGGCTCGCCTCGAACTCGCCACGGCGCTGCTCAAGCCACGCGAGGTAGCGGCTCGCGTCGGCACCCCGCCTCGCGTCAGCTCGCAACGACTCGATCGCGCGATCGAGGTGGCCGGCACGCACATCCTCCTCGACGCGATCGAAGGAATCGACCGAAGAGTCCCCCGCCTGCCGCTTCCCGCCGCTTGGCGGCGCGCCGCCGACGCTCATGGAACGCTCCGGAGCAGTGCCTCGCTGCGCCTGCGGAGCCGACGCTCCTGCAGCCGATCGAGGATCCCGGCATCGTCCGTGAGGACCACGGCGTCGTGACGCGGTCCGACGCGAAAGCACTGGGCGGGCGCGCGCAGCCCTTGCAGCAGCCGCAGCCCCTCCTCCGGCAACCCTTGGGCGTCCCACTCCGGCGGCAACCGCAGCTCGCCCGACGAGCGCGCGAAGACCAGGAAGTTCGCCGTGCTCGGCACGGCGCAGACCGCGACCTCGCGCTCGAAGGCCACGGCGATCGTGTTCGTCACGGCCTCGACGACCGGATCCCGCGCGCCGTAGCCGAAGAGATTGAGCGCGAGCGCGCCGTCATCCGCGAGCCGCGTGCGCGCCGCCTTGAAGAACTCAAGCGACGCAACGTGAGGCGGCAGGAACGACTGCCGGTTGTAGCAGTCGACCATGATGAGATCGAACCGCTCGCGCGAGTGGTCGACGAAGGTCCGCGCGTCGAGCTCGACGTGCACGACCAGGCGTGGATCCTCCGGCAGCGAGAGCTCCTGCCGGCCGAGCGCGACGACCTCCGGATCGAGCTCCACGCCGACGATCGAGAGCTCGCAGCGCCCTCCGACGAACTCGAGGAGCTGCCGCGCGTGCGTCCCCGCGCCGAACCCCAGGATGGCGACGCGAAGCCGGCCGCTTCTCGCCTGATCGAGCGCGAGCAGCGTGAAGTAGTCGTAGTAGAGCCCTCCGGTCCACGTACCCGCCTTCGGCGTCACCGACTGGAACGAGTCGTGTCCCTCGTCGATCGCCAGCACGCGCGCCGGCAGCGCCAGATCGTCCCGCAGGCGCACTTCCAGATGCTGGTATCGGCTGTCGCGCGCGACCACGAGCTCGCCCCAGGCCGCGCCAGGGACGGCCTCGAGCAGCCCTGGCGCCCATTCCCGCAGCGCGAAGGGCGCCACCCCCATCCCGACGAGCGCCGCGACGACCGCCGCCCCCCCCTTCCTCGACGTTCCTTCCCGGCCGGCAACGAATGCCGGAACGGACGAGGCGAGCAGCAGCGCCGCCGCAAGGAGCATGGTCCCACGCGTGCCGAATTCAGCGAGCAGCAGGTAGCTCGTCAGGAACGTCCCGGCGATCGAGCCGAGGGTCGAAGCGCCGTAGAGGCGTCCGCTCGCGCGCCCCACTTCCTCGAGCCGCCGCGTGGCGCAGCGCACGAGGAACGGCTGCACCGCGCCCAGGAGGAAGACGGGCGGCGCGAAACAGACCAGCGTGGCGAGGAACGACCCCTTGAACAGGAACGAGTAGGCGGCCTCCAGGGGGAGCCGATCCGGAAGGATCGCCCGCGACACCGCGGCCGGCAGGAACGCCGCCGCCGCGACGACGGCCGCCGCCACGATCAGGATGGCGCCGAGCAGCCGCGGGCTCGACCGCCGATCGGCGAGCCGCCCCCCGAGCACGTTCCCGAGCGCCAGCGCGAAGAGGATCAGCCCGATGACGTTCGTCCAGACGAACTGCGCCTGGCCGAAGAAGGGTGCCAGCGCGCGCGGTGCGCTCATCTCGACGACGAGAACCCCCGCCCCCGAGAGGAAGGCGGTCAGCCAATACCATGCGATCACGGCCGAACCGCTCAGTCGAGCACGACGCTGACGCTTCCGACGTAGACGTCGCCCGTGTTGCAGTAGGGACGCCGATAGGCCCAGTCCAGCGCGTCCTCGACGCTGCGCTTGACGACCTCCTTGCGCTCCTTCTCCGGAGCCTCCGACGCGCCGCCCGTGCGCCGGTAGACGACCCGGATCTCCTTGGAGAGGTCGAGCATCTCGTCGTTCAGGTAGAGGTCGAACGCCTTGACCTTCTCGTTCACGACGACGGAGATCTGGTTCTTGTCGCGGTCGATGGAGGCGTCGGCGACGAGCGAGAGCTTCTCCTGCGCCCGATCCTCTTCGGTCACGCAGAACCAGTAACTCGACGCGAACTCGCGGCGGTCGGTCCGCAGCAGGATCCTGCGCGGCGCGAACTGCTTCGGATGCGCGGCCATCCACGCCAGGAGCGTGGCGTCGTCGAGCGCCTCCTTGACCTTCATTCCGTCGTCCCCCTGTTCGACGGGAAGGTCGAGCACGAAGCCCTCCTTGCCCTTCCACTCGTCGTAGAGCGACTGCGACTCCTTGCCTACGAAGAGGATCGGCGTCCCGATGCAGTTCTCGAAGTTGATCCTCTCCGGCGGCCGGCCCCGCACGATGGCTCCCGTCTGCAGCCCGGGGTACTGAGCGCAGTAGAGGAGCGCCGCCATCGCGCCCGTGTTCTGGCCGTCGAGGAAGATCCTCCTCGCGTCGTAGTTCAGGTTCTTGAACACGATCTCGCTGAGCGCGCGAAAGGCCCACTCCGCCCCCTCGTCCGTGTCCCAGCGCGGGCGCGTGTAGGAGACGCCGTCGGCGCTGCGCATCGCCACGTCCATCACCGGGACGACGACGATGGCCTTGGCAAGGATCTCCTTCGAGTAGGTCGTCTTGGCCCACTTCTCGACCTCGTCGACGATCGGCTTGCTCTTCTTCATGTCCTTGAGCGCCCGGACCTCGTCGTCCATCGGATGGAGCCCGAGCAGGACGGGGTAGGCGACCTTGGAGAAGTCGACGGGCACCGAGACGAAGACCTTGAGCCGATGGTCGAAGACCGCCTGGAGCTCCTTGGGGTCGCCGCGCGACGCGAACGGCGTCTGCTCCTCGGTCAGGGTCAGCAGCCGCAGGTCGCCCCGCCAGGAGACGTTGACCGTCGCCTTCTCGACCACGAGGCCGCGCCGCACGATCTCCCGCCAGTCGTTGAGCGCGAGCATCGGCTCGACGACCTTGGCCGCCTTTGCGACCTTCGCGGTCTCGTCGATCAGCTTGTCGAGGTCCTTCTTCGCCTTCTGGATGCTGCCGGGAGACTGGTCGGCGTCCCGGAACCCGTAGTAGCTGCGGACCATCTTGGCGAGCTTCTCGACGTTGGCTGCGCCGAGGGAGACTTCGGGGGCCGCGGACCCCTTCGCCGGCGCCGCTTCGCCGCCCTCCTGGCGCGCGGCCAGCCCGAGAATCAGCACGCCGGCCAGCAGCGCCACCGACGAAACGCTCATGGACGACTCCTCGGAAGCTCGGGCCCGTCCTCGATCGAGCACCTCCGCGAGAGGGCAGCGCTCGGAGCGAAGGCGTTGCAAAGGCTGGACCGGCAACGTGTTGCGAAAGCTAGGTGGAGCTCGAACGCCTGTCAACGCCGCGACCGTCGCCGCTCACTGCGACGCGTCGCAGAGGCAGAGCTCCCGATAGAAGCGCACCCGTGCGCGATTCGCGTCCAGGAGCAGCGTCCGCGCGAAGTAGCGAGCGGCCGCCGACCGATCGTGCTCGTCGCGGTAGGCGACGATCCCGAGGTTCTCGCCGGCGTCCGCCGACCCCGCTCCGAGCGCGCGCTCGAAGAGCTCCTTGGCCTTCGCCCGCTCGCCGCGCGCCTTGAGCAGGAGCGCGTAATCGTTCAGCAACTGCGGTTCGTCGGGCAGCAGCTCGAGCCCCGCTTCGTAGGAAGCTGCCGCCTTGGTGAATTCGCCCAGGCTGCGCCAGCAGAGCGGCTCGCCGATCCGTCCCCACAAGTTGTAGGGGTCGCGCGCGAGCACCCGCTGGTAGAGCTCGAGGGCCGGCCCGAACTGGCGCGCCTGCGCGCGCAGCACCGCGACGCCGATCACTCCGTTCAATGCGTCCGCGGCGAGCTCGCCTCCGTCCGCGAGCAGCCGCTCGAAGTGCTGCAGCGACTCCTCCGCCCGCTGCACCCGCAGCAGCGCGCGGCCGAGGTAGAGCCGCGCCCGACGCGAGAAGCGCCGATCCTCGAGGCATGGCGAGAGATCCCCGATCGCGCCCTCGCCATCTCGGAGGAAGAGGCGCGTCGCGCCTCGGTAGTAGAGGAGCGCGAGGTCGCCGGGCCGCCGCTCGAGCAGCGTCGAGTAGACGTGCAGCAGCACTTCGAGGTGCCCCTCCCCCATCGCGTCCCAGCAGAGGTAGGCCGTCTCGTAGGCGTCGGCGCCCGCCTCGATCGCCGCGAGCGCGAGCCCCGGCGTCCGCACCGGATCGACGCGCGCCGCCGCGATCCTGAGCTCCTCGAGCCGGACGCCGGCGTCGTCGAGCTCGCCGAGAGACTGCGCCTCGGCGATCGCGGCGCGCGCCGCCTCGTCGCCCTTCCCGTTCGCTTCGCCGTTCTCATTCATCGTCGCCAGCCGGAAGACCAGCTCGCGCACGAGCTGCAGCCGGATCGCGGGCGGCGCGCCGCGCTCGCGCAGCGCTCCCAGCGCGGCGCGCAGTGCCGCCTCCGCCTGGGCCGGACGTCCGAGCAGGACGTGGCACGCTGCAGCGCCGACGACCCCGTCGACCATGGAGTCTTCCGACTTCGCCGCCTCGACGTAGGCCTCGAGCGCCTCCTCGAGCACTCCCACCCGCAGCGACTGCCCGAGATCGGAGGTCGCGTCGAGCGCGCTCGCGCGCTCGATCAGCACGGCGCCGAGCTCGAGCAGCAGCGGCGGCTCGCGCTCGTTTCGCAGAGCGTTTCGCAGCAGATCCTCGGCCTCGGCGGCGCGGCCGTTCGCCATCTCCTCGGCGGCGCGAGCAATGACGGCCGCGACGTCGTCAGGCGCGCGCGCGCTCGACGTCGGCTCCTGCGCGCCGGCGTTGCTCGACCCCGCGATCCAGGACAGCGCAATTCCGGCGGTGCCGAGCCACGCGCGTTTCAGCCGACTCATGGAAGCCTCCCGGCCAGCCCCCGCCGGACGAGCCCTTCCAGCAGCCGGCGATTATTGGCGAACCCGAGCTCGCCTGGTAACCGGCCGAGCTCGAAGTAGCGCGCCTCCTCGGCGTCGTCCCCGGCCCGAAGCTCGCCCCCCACCGGCCGGGCGAGGTAGGCGACGACGACGCCGCGGCGGCGGTGGTCGTCGAGATTCACCAGCACGTCGAGCAGCTCGACGTGCTCGATCTCGACTCCCGTCTCCTCGCGCGTCTCGCGGCGCGCGGCCTCCCACGGCTCCTCTTCGAGCTCGAGGTAGCCCGCGGGGAGGGTCCAGTGGCCGCGGAACGGCTCGACCCGTCGCCGGACGAGCAGGACGGCCCCGCTTCGCACGACCGCGGCGACCGCGCCGATCGTCGGGTGGGAGTAGACGACGTGGCTGCAACGCGGGCAGGCCCGCCGCAGCCGTCCCTCGATCTGCCGGTCGACCAGCGCAGATCCGCACCAGGTGCAGAACTGCTCGACCTTGTTCGCAGGAGAGCCGTGCACGAAAGGGCTCCAAACCGGAGCGAGGGGCGCGCCCGCAGCTCGTGGCCCTTCGGGGCGCGCGCGGCGGCCCTATCATCCGTGGAGCATGCGACGAGTCCACCTCCTCGGCTCCACCGGCAGCATCGGCCGCACGTCGGAACGCGTGCTCGAGGAGATGGCCGCCACCCACCGGGTCGTCGGACTCGCGGCGCGACGAGACGCCAAGGCGCTGCTCGCGCAGGTCGAACGGTGGCGGCCGCAGGCCGTGGCGATCGTCGACCCTGACTCGGCCGAGGAGCTCGCGCGTCCGCTCGCCTCGCGCGGCGTCCGCCTCTTCGTCGGCGCCGACGCTGCCGAGGAGCTCGTCGTCGCGATCGACGCCGACGTCGTGTTGAACGGGATCGTCGGCGCTCGCGGGCTGGGCGCGAGCTTCGCCGCCCTTCGTCGCGGAGCCGACCTCGCGCTGGCGAACAAGGAGTCGATGGTCATGGCCGGCCCGCTGCTCGGCCGCGAGGCGCAGCGCTCCGGTGGCCGGATCCTCCCGGTCGACAGCGAGCACAGCGCCATCTTCCAGTGCCTCCAGGGCGAGCCAGCTTCCTCGGTCCGACGGCTGATGCTCACCGCGTCGGGAGGCCCGTTCAGGACCACGCCGGCCGCCGATCTCGAGCAGGTGACGCCGGCGCAGGCCCTGCGCCATCCGACCTGGAGCATGGGGGCGAAGATCTCGGTTGACTCCGCCACGCTGATGAACAAGGCGCTCGAGATCGTGGAGGCGACCTCGCTCTTCTCGGTGGTCCCCGAGCAGATCACGGTTCTGATCCACCCCCAGTCGATCATCCATTCCATGGTCGAGTTCGTGGACGGCTCGATCCTCGCGCAGCTCGGGGTGCCCGACATGGCCGTTCCGATCCGACACGCGCTCTCTCACCCGCAGCGACACGCGACGGCCCACGGCTACTTCGAGCTCGCCCGCTTCCGATCGCTGACCTTCGAGGAGCCCGACCTCGCCCGCTTTCCCGCCATCGAGCTGGGCTACCGCGCGGCGCGGCTCGGCGGCACCGCGGGCGCCGTGCTCAACGCCGCGAACGAAGTCGCCGTCGAAGCGTTCCTCCAGGGCGAGCTGCCGTTCCAGCGCATCGCCCCGACCGTCGCCGCCGCGCTCGACCGCGTGGCGCACGTCTCGGAGCCGACGCTCGCCGAGGTCCACGCCGCCGATCGCGCCGCAAGGCTGGAGGCGACCGCATGCCGCTGCTGACGCTGCATTTCGGGGCCGCCGACTGGCTCTCCTCGCTCGCGTCGAGCTCCTACACCTGGGCCCTCGCCATCGTCGGGATCGGCCTCGTCGTCTTCGTCCACGAGCTCGGCCACTTCCTGGTCGCCAAGCACTTCGGCGTGCGCGTCGAGACCTTCTCGCTCGGCTTCGGACCGCGCATCCTCGGCTTCCGGCGCGGCGACACCGAATATCGCGTCAGTCTCGTGCCGATCGGCGGCTACGTGAAAATGGCCGGCGACAATCCGGGCGACGCGCTGCAGGGCGACGGCAGCGAGCTCCCGAACAAGGGGGTCGGCCAGCGCTTCGCGATCTTCTCGGCCGGCGTCGCCATGAATCTGCTCTTCGCGGTCGTCGTGCTGCCGATCGTCCTCGCCGTCGGGGTGCAGTTCCACAGCACCCGCGTCGGCGCGGTGCAGCCGGGCGGCCCGGCGTGGCTCGCCGGCATCGGGAAAGGCGACGAGGTCGTCGGCGTGGGCGGCCACCCGGTCGTCGAGTTCAACGACGTGATCGCCGAGGTGGCGCTCTCCGGCAACGAAGGGCTCGAGCTCGAGCTCGTCCGGGCCCGCGCTGCGGTCGACGGGGCGGGCCTCCGCGCGACCGAGAAGGTGGTCGTCCACCCCGAGTACGACTCGGCGCTGGGGCGCCTCGTGATCGGGATCGGGCCGGCGCTCGCGGAGAAGCCCGAGCTCGTGCGGGGCGGCGCCGCCGAGGCGGCCGGCATCACCGCGCACGACCGCGTCGTCCGTCTCGACGGCCGCTTCATCGCCTCGGTCGAGGAGCTCCAGCAGCGGATGCAGGAGAACCGCGCCGAGCGCGTCCACGTCGGCGTCGTCGGTCCGGACGGGATCGAACGCGAGGTCGTGGTCGCGCCAGGGCTCACCGAGGAGCCGATCTGCCTCATCGGCATCCGGCCGTGGCTGAACCAGGTGAAGGCGGTGCGCGGCCGCGCCGCGCGCGCCGACTTCCTCGCGCCGGGCGACGAGCTGCTCGCGCTCGAGCGCGTCGAGGCGACCGACGCGGTGCCGCAGCCGCTGGCGACGATCCGCGACGCCGACGAACTCGCCGCCGCCTTCGACCTCGCGGCCCATCGCGCCGGCGAAGAGACGCTGCTCCTGCGGCGCGAGGGCGAGCTCTGCCGCGTCGCGCTGCCGGCCGACGTCGATCGCGCGCTGGCGCAGGACGTTGCGCTCTCCTCCACGCCGAGCGGCCGCCGCGTGAGGCTCATGGACGGCTACCCGGCCGCGCTCGCCGGCCTTCCCGACGGCGCCGAGATCACGCGCGTCAACAAGTACGCCGTCTCGAGCTGGAACGAGATCAAGGAGCGCATCGAGAAGGCCGCGCCCACGGAAGGCGGAGCTCAGGCGCGCGCCGAGCCGGTCGAGATCGTCGCCGAGATCGACGGGACCCAGCACGTGGTCGCGGTCACGCCGCGGCTCGAGCGCCTCCCGATCGACTTCGGGCTCGTGCCGAGCGTCGAGATGGTCGAGCGCTCCTACCCCTTCCTGCAGGCGGTGCGCGTCGGCGTCACGTCGGCCGGATACATGATCAAGAACGTCTACCTGACGCTGAAGAAGATCCTCTTCGGACGGCTGAGCGCTAGCAACCTGTCGGGCATCCTCACGATCGCCTACGTCTCGCAGTCGCTCGCCGAGTCGGGCGCGGCGACGCTCTTCTTCTTCCTCGCCGTCCTCTCGCTCAACCTCGCCTTCCTGAACCTTCTGCCGATCCCGGTGCTCGACGGCGGCCACCTCTTCTTCCTGCTCGTCGAGAAGGTCAAGGGCTCGCCGGTGAGCGAGAAGGTGATGGGCTTCTCGCAGCTCGTCGGGCTCGTCCTCGTGCTCGCGCTGCTCCTCTTCGTCACCTACAACGACCTGCGCCGCTTCTTCTCGTGAGCGCCATGTCGCGCCTGCGGGCCCTGGCCGAGCTGCTGCGGATCTCGCTCGCGCCGACGGTCGTGGCCGACCTCTGCGCCGGCGTGGCGCTTTACGGGGGAGGCGCCGGCGGAGGAGCCGCCGTCCTGCGCCTCGCCGCGATCCCGCTCCTGCTCTTCTGCGGCGGGATGGCGCTCAACGGCTGGGTCGACCGTGAAGAGGACCGCGTCTCGCGGCCGCGCCGACCCCTGCCTTCGGGCGCGATCGCGCCGGGCTTCGCGCTCGCGCTCGCCGTCGTCGCCCTGATCGCGGCGCCCGCGGTCGCAGCGATCGCGGGGCGGACGCACGCGCGCGACGTCGCGGCCTGGACGGCCGGCCTCGCCGCCGCGATCGCGCTCTACCACACGCCGCTCAAGAAGAGCTCGCTCGCCGGCCCGCTCCTGCTCGGCGCGATCCGCGGCGGCGACCTGCTGCTCGGCGCGGTGGGAGTCGCCGGGATCGGCCCCGGGGTCGCCGCCGCGTGGCCGGCGGCGCTCGTCTACGGCGCCTACGTCGCCGGCGCCTCGGGCGTCGCCCACGAGGAGGATCGGGCGCCGAGGATGGGACGCGTGCGCGTGGCCGTGCTGCTCGCGTTCGCGGCGATCGCCTTGAACGGCGGACTCGCGTGGCTTCGAGCCGACGGCGCGACCCAGCTCCCGATCGTCATCGTGCTCATGGCGGCGTGGCACGGCTGGAAGATCAAGGCGGCGCTGCACCTCCTTCGTCCCGGCGCGCCGGGCATGGCGCCGCTCGCCGCCTATGCCGGGCTGCTGCTCGCCGGAATGCCGCTCCTGCCGGCGGTCGCGGCGTTCGGGGCCGCGGCTCCCGACCTCGGCCTGATCGCCTTCGCCGCATTCTGGGTCGTCTTCGCGCTCGTTCGAATCGTGCCCCCCACCTGAGGGAGCCTGCGTTGCGCCACGTCCTTCTCGCGGTGGTCGTCGCGGCTTCCCTGCTGCTCGCGTGGCGCGTGCGCGAGCTCGCGAAGTCGGGCCGAGCGCTCCACGCGCGCGAGGTCGCCGCTCGCGCGATGGCCGAGCGGATCCTTCGCGCCGAGGAGTCGCGGCGGCTCGATCCGCCCGCCGACGCGCGCCTGAAGCCCTACGAGTTCCTGGGCGCGCTCGTTTCGGAGCGGCGCATCGACGGCCTCGAGCCGGTCGCGTCGGCCGAGCGCGACCTCTGGCGCGCCGGCGGCTACCTCTTCCACGTCCGGCTCCTGAACCGGCTCGGCCGGCCGATCCCGCGCCGGCCGGCAGATTCTCAGGCCGAGCCGGGTCTCGGCTCCGACTTCGAGCTCTGGGCGTGGCCGGCGGAGCGCCAGGACGTCGTGCTCGCGCTCTACTTCGGCAGCGACGCCGGCTTCCTCCTGCAAGGCGAGAACGGCGCGCACGCCGGGCAGGACGCCCACCCCGAGGACGCCTCGGCGACGAGCCCCGCCCGCGAGGTCGAGCGCTCCGAGAGCGGTGCGACGCGCGAGTGGATCACGCTCGCCGACATCCGCGACGCGTGACTGCCGCTCAGAAGAAGCTGGCGTAGACGACGACGATCCGGTCGGCGAGCCGCTTCTCGCCGACGCGATCGCGCAGCGCGAGCAGCTTCTCGCCGAGGCTCAAGTCGTCGAAGAAGGCGATCGTGTCGATGCAGGCGAGCCGCACCTCGAGCGGCGCCTCGCCATCGAGCAGGAGGGCGAAGACCAGGTCGCTCGCGGAAGTGGCGGCGGGCCCTGCGGTTCCCTTCGCCACGCCGCGCAAGCCGTCGAGAAGCGCGAGCTTGGCGCGCGTCGTCGCCGCCCGCGGCAGCGCCTGCGCGAGGGGCAGCGCGGCCGCCACCCCGAAGGTCTGGACGTGGAGCGAGGCGTACTCGCTGAGGAAGGTCCTCTCGCTGCCGCGCACGTCCTGCGGCGTCCCCGCCCGCAGGATCCGCTCGACGTAGTCCGGGAGGTCGCGCTCGTCGCCGACGTGGCGCAGGCCGCCGAGCAGGTTGGCTTGATCGGGTCCGTCGAGCGCCTCTTTCGCCAGCCGCTCCCGCACGATCGGCGCGGCGCGCCCGTCCTTCAGCGTCTCGCACAGGAGCTGCGCCGCTTCCCGCAGCGCCGCACCGTGGCCGTGCCGCAGCGTCTCGCGCCAGCGCTCGACCGCCTCTTGCTTCCCGTGGCGCCAGAGCTGCTGCACCGCGGTCTGCTGGACGTACGGATCGGAGTCCTCCGACAGGCGGCGAAGGAGCTGCAGCGCGCCCTCTTCGTCGCCACTCTCGCCACCATCCTCGCCACCACCTTTGCTCCAGGGCCCGAGCGCCTCGGCGACCTGCTTGCGCACCGTCGGGTCGCTCGATGCCGCGTGCTTCCGCGCCAGCTCGAGCGGCGGCATCTTGCGCGCGTCGCGCCAGAGCGAGAGGCCGAGCGCGACGCGGTCGGGCTCGGCTCGCTCGAGCTCGGCGCGAGCGGCCGCGAAGCCGCGCGCATCGTCGAGCGTGAGCAGCGCCAGGATCGCCGTCTGGCGCGCCCGCACGAAGGAGCTCTCGAGATGGCGGGCGCAGGCGTCGGCGCACTCCGCGAGCCGGCGCGTCACGACGAGCTGCAGGAACGGGACTGCCTCGGCGCCGTCGAGCACCTCGAGGAAGCCGCCGACCGTTTCGGGATCGCCGATCACCTCGTTCTTCACGACGGCGTCCATCGCGGCGTGCTTCACCGTCTCGATCGGAGCGATCGAGAGTCGGGCGAGGGCGTCGGCGATCTCGCGGTCGTAGGGGTACTTCGTCAGCGCCCGGACCGCCGCGGCCTGCAGGAAGTCGGCGTTCTGCGGCGGCGCCTCGGCGAGCGTCAGCAGCGTCCGGCGGGCGGCCGGCGCGGCGAGGAGCGCCAGTGCATCGATCAACCGCTGCGCGAGCAGCGGCGAGCCGACGATCACCGGCTCGAGTCGCGACAGCAGAGCGCGCGCGAGCGCGTCGACGTCGGAGGGGAGATGGCGGGCGCTCCAGTAGAAGACGTCGGGCGGCCCCCACTCGATGCGCGCCGCGGTCCGCGCGACCGGATCGGCGAGGAGCTCCGGCCGCAACGCCTCGAGCGGCGGGTGCACCTCGGGCAGCTTGTTGGCGAAGAGGTAGGGCTCGATCTCCGCCGGCGAGCCGCCGCCCGACCGCTTCGGCAGCAGCGCGACGCCGACGACGGCCGTCGTCGCCACGACCGCGATCAGCAACGGGATCCTGCGGCTCATCGGCGCATCGTAGACTCCGGCCATGGTCGCTCGACTCGTCTTGATCGTCTCGCTCGGCATCGCCGCGGCGGCGGCGCCGGCAAGGCAGGAGCCGCCGACCGCTCAGGGCCACGACGCGCAGTCGACGCCCGCCGAGCGCGAGTGGCAGAAGATCACCGACGAGATCGTCCCCAAGCTGGTCCGGTTCAAGGGGCTCGCGCCGGAAGAGAAACGCAAGGAGACCTTTCGGGCCGAGCTCGCGCGCATCGGCGAATTCGTGCGCCAGTACCAGGCGAGCGAGCCGTTCTACGCGGCGAGCGCCCGCGTCTTCATGGCGACCCAGATCCTCGCCCCGGCGCTCCACCGCGACCGCGAGGCGGTCGAGGTCCTGGTCGAAGTCGCGCGCGGCACGGAGGACGAGGTGCTCGCCGGAGTGGCGGCCGTCCATGCCGGGGAGCTCCTGCTCAAGCTCGGCGACGAAGGGACGCTGCGCGCGCTGCGCGACCTCTACGCCGGACGCGAGAAGCACGACCCGCAGTTCCTGCAGCGGCTCGACGAGCTCTGCCGCCAGGTCCGCCTGCAGCCGGGGCGCCCGTTCCCCGACCTGCCGCTCGCCGATCTGAGCGGCTTGAAGATCGAGCCCGCCTCGCTGCGCGGCCGGCTGCTGGTCGTCCTCGTCTTCAACGTCGAACACGAAGCGTCGATGGCCGAGTTCGAGGGGCTCGCCGCGTTGCTCGCCGCGCGCAAGGACCCGGGGCTCGGCGCGCTCGGGATCTCCGTCGATCTCGATCCGAAGCGGCTGAAGGAGGAGGCGGAGCGCCTCAAGGTCGCCTTCCCGATCGACGGCTCGGGCAAGGGGTGGGAGGGGCCGGCCGTGAAGGAGCTCGGGCTCACCGGGATCCCTGCGACCTTCCTCGTCGACCCCAAGGGGACGATCCTGTTCACGCGGATCGGCCCGGCCGGCCCCGAGCTCGGCCCGCTCGTCGACCACCACCTCGAGCAGCTCCGCGAGCAGGGGCTGCTGCCGAAGCTGACGGGAGCGAAGTGAAAAGCTGCGGCCGCGCACCAGCTTCGCGGCCCTGGACTTCACGGAACCGCGCGATACCATCCCGCCCCTTCGTGACTAGAGGGGCCGCAACCCCCACTTCCCGGAGTCGCGCCGACATGAAGAACGTCCGCAACCTCCTCTGCACGGTGCTCGCCGCCGCGACGCTTGGCGCCTGCGGCTCGACCAACGGTCCGAAGGAGTCGCACACCGGCACCTGGTGGAAGAACAACCTGCGCGGCTACTGGTACGTGCTCCGGCGCGACGGAACCGACGTCTACCGCGGGATCGACCGCCACTTCTTCAACTACGACTGGGACGATCCGAACCTGCAGTGAGTCCTGCGAGCGCGGCGCGGAACGCTTCGACGACGCGCCGCGGAACGGACTCGGGATCGGCGTCGCCGTCGATCCAGCGGATCTCGGGGAACTGGCGCAGCCAGTGGTCCTGTCGCCGCACGAAGAGCATCGTGTTCCGGACCACGGCGCCGCGGCACTCGTCGAGCGAGCCGCCGTGCGCGAGCAGCTCCGCCACCTCGCGGTAGCCGATCGCCTGCGCCGCGACCTCTCCGATCGTCGCGGTCTCGACCAGCCGCTTCACCTCGGCGACGAGTCCCGCCGCGAACATCCGCTCGACCCGCGCGGCGATGCGGGCCCGCAGCAGCTGGCGGCTGAAGCGGATGCCGATCAGGAGCGGCTCGCCTTCGATCGGGCGCCGCGTCGCTTCCTTCTGCCAGCGTGAGAGCGGCTGGCCGGTCTGCTCGAAGACCTCGAGCGCGCGGGCGATCCGCTTGCGGTCGTTCCGATGGAGGCGCGCCGCCGTCGCGGGGTCGACCCGCGCCAGCTCCTCGTGGACCGCTGGCGCACCGAGCTGATCGAGCCGCGAGTTGACGCGCGCGCGCACCTCCGGCGCGATGTCGGGCACCTCGGTGAGCCCGTGCACCAGCGCGCGCAGATAGAGCCCCGTGCCGCCGACGAAGAGCGGCAGGCGGCCGCGCGCGCGCACCGCCGTCGCCGCCTCTCGCGCCATGCGCACGTAGGCGCCGACCGAGAAGCGCTCCGACGGATCGACCAGGTCGACGAGCGCGAATCGACCGGCGGCGAGCTTGTCGGTCCCGAGGTCCATCCCTCGGTAGACCTTCATCGAGTCGAGCGACAGCAGATCGACCTGCAGCGCGTCGGCGACCTCGAGGGCCGCCCGTTTCTTTCCCGACGCGGTCGGGCCGACGAGGAAGAGCAGCGGCCCGGCCACGGCCTCAGCGAGCGGCCTTGCCGTTCGCGCCGCCCTTGGCCGGCTTCAGGATCGAGACGGCGCAGAGTGACTCGCGCATCTGCTCGGCGAGCCGTCGGTCGAGGTCGGCCGCGCCGAGCTTCGCGGCCGTGCGGATGAGGTCGTCGGTCGCGATCCGGCGGAAGTGGCAGGCGACGAGCGTGCCCGCCAGCGACTCGGCCGAGTTGAACGCCCGCACGTAGCGGCCGAGGAAGCGGTTGCGGGCGAGCTCGAAATCCTCGCGGGCAATGCCGGCGCGGCCGATCTCGCGCACCACCGCGAGGAGCGCCTCGACGAGCCGGTCGGGCTCGTCGGTCTCGCCGCCGAGCACCGTGAAGCCGAAGTCGTCCTCGCCGGAGTAGGAGGCGTCGAAGGAGTCGTCGATGAGCCCGCTCTCGTAGAGCCGCTGGTGGTGGCGCGAGCTCGACGAGAAGAGCACGTCGAGCAGCAGGCGGCTCGTGAGGTCGCGGCGCAGCCAGGCTTCGCGGTCGGCCGGCGGCTCGGCCTCCTTGAACCCCAGCGCGACGTGCGGCCGCGCGACGGCGAACTCCTGCTCGACGCGCGGGCGTTTCACCGACGCCGGCTCGTCGATCCGCGGCCGCTCCCACGCGCGCCCCGCCGGAAACGTGAGCGACGCCATCGTCCGCTCCGCCATCGCGGCGATCGCGTCGCGGTCGAAGCCGCCGGCGACCGCCAGCACCATGTTGGCGGGGTGGTAGAAGGCGCGGTGGCAGCGGTAGAGCAGGTCGGGCGTGATCCTGCGGATCGAGCCGACCGTGCCGGCGATGTTGATGCGCACCGGATGGCGGTGGTAGAGCGACTCGAGCAGGTTGAAGAAGACGACCCAGTCGGGGTCGTCGTCGTACATCCGGATCTCCTGCTCGATGATCCCCTGCTCCTTCGCCACGCTCTTCTCGGTGAACCACGGGTCGTAGACGAAGCGGATCAGCGTCTCGAGGTTCTGCTCGACCTGGTCGGCGCAGGAGAAGTGGTACGAGGTCTTGGTGAACTCCGTGCCGGCGTTGCAGCTCGCGCCGCGCGCGCTGAACCGCAGCGAGACGTCGCCCTTCTCGTCCTCGAAGAGCTTGTGCTCGAGGAAGTGGGCGACGCCGTCGGGCACCGCCGCCAGCTCGCCCGCCGCCTCGGGCACGCGCGAGTCGAGCGAGCCGTAGTGGGTGGCGAGGACGGCGAAGGTCCGGGAGAACTCGGGCCGCGGGTTGATCACCGCGCGCAGGCCGTGCGGCAGCGTCCCCTCGAAGATCTGCTCCCCGATCGAGTTCTCGATGGCCGACAGCTTCATCGCGTCATGCGCTCCCGTCGCCGTCCGCCTCGCCGCCGTGGCGCGACTCCCCCTCCAGGCAGAAGGTCACGCACGGCGGGCCGACGCGCGCCGCCGCCGCCTGCACGTCGGCCGCCGTCACCGCCGCCACCGACCGGCCGACCTCGTCGAGCGTGCGCACCCGCCGGGCGGCAAGGCCCGCCTCGAAGGTCTCGACCATCCCGCTCGCCGAGTCGAAGGTGCTGCGGACGCCCGAGATCACGAGGCGGCGCGTCGGGTCGAGCTCGTCCTCGCGCGGCGGCGCGCGCCGGAGCGACGCGATCTCGGCTTCGACGAGCTCGCTCACCTTCTCGCGGTCGGAGGCGTCGATGCCGCAGGAGGTGTAGAGGACGCCGCGCAGCCGGTCGAGCGAGGCCGACGCGAAGTAGGCGAGGCTGTGCTTCTCGCGGACCGACTGGAAGAGCCGCGAGTGGAAGCCGCCGCCGAGCACTCCCGCGTAGATGCGCAGCGCGTCGAACTCGCGCTCGCTCAGGTTGGCGAGGTCGACGAGCCGGCCGCTCACGAGCTTGCTCTGCGAGATCGACTCCTTCGCGACGACGACGCGCTCCGGCGCGGCCGCACTCTGCAGCCGCGGCGGCGCGGCGGGCCCCGCCTCGGTCCCGGCCGCGAGCGGGAAGTCGCGCTCGACGAAGCGCAGCACGTCGGCCGGCGCCATGTCGCCCACGGCGAAGACCCTGGCCGGCAGCTCCTTCGTCATCGCGCTCCATGCGCTCACCGCGTCCGCGGCGGTGAGCGCCTCCGCCTCGCGCTTCGTCCCGAGCACCGGCCGGCCGTACGGCTCGCCGGCGAACATCTCGTCGAGCAGCCGCTGGAAGGCGAAGGAGAGCTTGTCGTCGTACTGCGCTTCGATCTCGCGCAGGTGGTTCAGCTTCTCCTGCGCGAAGGCGTCGTCGGGAAAGCGGCCCGCGTCGAGGTGCGGGTCGAAGAGGAGATCGTGCGCGATCGAGAGGGCCGGCTCGAAGACGCTCGGGTGGCCCGGCAGGTAGCGCTCCTCGACGGTCTCGAGGCGCAGCGAGAGGATCTGCTCGTCGCCGAGCTTGTAGGCCGCCGAGCTCCAGAGCGCGCCGTAGAGCCCCTCGAGCGCGCGCGAGACGTCGACCATCGTCGGGAGGCGGCGCGTGCCGCGCCGCAGGAGATTCAGGACCAGCGTGCGGGCGGCGTTTCGCTCCGACATGCGCGCGCGCAGGTGGACGCGCACGAGCTTCGTCTTGAACTTCTTCGTCGGGAGCACGTAGACCTCGAGCCCGCTCGAGGTCTGCGCGGCCAGGAAGTCGCCATGCCGGGCGAGGACGTCGCTCTTCACGTCGATCTTCATCGTGCGCGCGCTTCCTCCGGGACCGAAGGCGGCGGATCATAGGAGCGGGCGCAATGGCGCGATCCTGCTTTCGCGCGGGCCCGCATTCCATCTCCCACCCCCACTTCCCATCCGACTTCATCGAGGAGCACCGGTGAACGCTGAGCTCCGTCTCGACCGCGGTCCGCTCCTGATCGGCATGGTCCACCTGCTGCCGCTGCCGGGCAGCCCGCGCGCCGCGGCGATCGACGACGTCCTCGCGCGCGCGCGCGCCGACGCGCGGACGTGGGCGCGCGGCGGCGCCGACGCGCTGCTCGTCGAGAACTTCGGCGATCGCCCGTTCCATCCCGACGGCGTTCCGGCCGTGACCGTCGCGGCGATGTCGCGGGCGCTCGTTGTGGTGGCGGAGGCGGCCGCGCTCCCGATCGGCGTGAACGTGCTGCGTAACGACGCGGCGAGCGCCGTGGCGCTGGCCGCCGTCCACGAGCTCGCCTTCCTGCGCGTCAACGTCCACGCAGGCGTCGCCGTCACCGACCAGGGGCTGATCGCCGGCCGGGCGGACGAGACGCTCCGGCTTCGCGCGAGCCTCCGCTGCCGCGCCGCGATCCTCGCCGACCTGCGGGTCAAGCACGCCCGGCCGCTCGTCGAGCGGCCCCTGCTCGTCGAAGCGCGCGATCTGTCGGAGCGCGCCGGCGCCGACGCGCTGCTCCTGACCGGGCCGGCGACCGGAGCGAAGCCCGACCTCGCGCCGCTGCAAGAGCTCGCGGCCGCGCTGCCACGGACGCCGCTCCTGCTCGCCAGCGGCGTCGACGCGGAGCTCGTCGCCGCGACTCGCCGCATCGTCGCCGGCTGGATCGTCGGAACCTCGGCGAAGCGGGGCGGGCGCGTCGAGGCGCCTCCCGATCTCGCCCGCGTCCGCCTGCTCGCCCGCCGGCGCGACGGGCGTTGAGGCCGCCGTGGAGCGGGACGTGACTTGCGCCGCTTCCGAGCCGTCGTTATTCGGTTTCGCTCCTTCGGGTGCCCGTCCCGTCGTCCGGACCGTCTCTCCTCGATGAGCGAACACGTTCCCGAGCTCTACCCGTCCCGCGAGATCGCGGGAGAACTCTCGCCCATCCTGCCGACCGCGATCGACCCCGACGCAGTCGTCGTGCTCCGCCGGCTGCAGCAGGCTCGCCATCGCGCCTACCTCGTCGGCGGCTGCGTGCGCGACCTCCTGCTCGGCGGCACGCCCAAGGACTTCGACATCGCCACGTCGGCGCGGCCGCGCCAGGTGAAGAAGCTCTTCCGGAACGCGCGCATCGTCGGGCGGCGATTCCGGCTCGTGCACGTGATGTTCGGGCCGCGCAAGCAGATCGAGGTCTCGACGTTTCGCCGCGATCCCGGCGAGGCGGGGGGCGACGACGAGCCCTTCCGCCCCGATTCCGCGGATTCCCCGGACTCCATCGAAGAGCGGGACGCGCCGCTCTCCGCCGACGGAGAGGTCGCCGCGCCGGAGAACGGCGGCGACGACGAAGAGGAGCAGGACCTCCTGATCCGCGAGGACAACGTCTACGGCAGCGAGGCCGAGGACGCTCGTCGGCGCGACTTCACGATCAACGGCCTCTTCTACGACGTCGAGAGCGAGCAGGTCCTCGACTACGTCGGCGGCGTCGCCGACCTGCGGCGCCGCGTCCTGCGCACGATCGGCGATCCGTCGCGCCGAGTGCGCGAGGATCCGGTCCGCATCCTGCGCGCGGTGAAGTTCTCGACGCGACTCAAGCTCGACCTCGACCCGCTCCTCTCCGCCGCGATGGCCGAGCACCACGCCGACCTGCGAAAGAGCGCCCCGCCGCGCGTCTTCGAGGAGATCCTCCGCATCCTGAGCGGCGCGAAGCCGGAGCGGTCGATCGAGATGCTGGCGAAGCTCGGAGTCGTGCAGCTGCTCTTCCCGGAGCTCGGGATCTCGCCGCCGGGCGACGCCGACGACGCGCGCCTGAAGCGGGTGCTCGCCCGCCTGGGGGCGCTCGCGGAGATCGATCGCGGCCAGCGCTCGCTGCCGACGGCGACCTACCTCGCGGCGCTCTTCCATGACGAGCTCGTCCGGCGGCTCGTGGGCGAGGCGGCCGACGGCGGCCGCCCGCCGCCGAGCCAGGCGCTCGACGACTTCCTGCGGCCGATCGGCCAGCGCTGCCGCATGGCTCGCCGCGACACGGCGCGGGTGCGCGCCATGTATCTCGCGCTGCGGCGCATCGACCCCGAGTTCGCCGACCCGCACGGCCGCAAGCGCCGCCGCCGTGGCGGCCTCGCCGAGTTCGTCGCGCGCGAGTTCTTCGAGGACGCGCTGCTCCTGATGCGCATCGTCGCCACGGCCGAGGGGCGCGATCTCGCCGCCGTCCTCGAGTGGGAGCGACGGCGCGACGAGACCCTTGCATCGCGGCGCGACGGGCCGCGGCACGACGGGCCACGGCCGCCGCGCCACCATCCTTCGCACGCGCCCCGCGAAGCGCCGCGCTCGGACGACGCGGCGCCCGAGGAACGGGCCAACGCTTCGGGCTCGCGCCGCCGCCGCCGCCGCCGCCGAGGACGATCGGCGCCGTCGGTTCCTGCTGAGCCGCCGGCACACGACGATCCGATGGGATTCTGAGGACCGCGCTTTCGGGAGATCCTCCGATGCGATGCTCCTTCCGGATCACGACCCTGGCGCTCGCCACGGCGCTTGCGGGCTGCAAATCGCAGTCGGATCAGGAGCGGAGAATCGAGGAGGATCGACGTTGCTGGTCCTTGCTGGCCCCGCACTTGGGGAAGGCGAAGGCGGCGCTCGCCGCGGGCGATCCACGCGCAGCGCTCGAGGAGATCGACGCGGTGGTCGCGCTCGACCCCGACCCCGACACCATCACGGTGAGAAGGGACTACGCGGCGACCCACGAGTACTCCGGCGAGCACGCCTTCGGTCTGGTCAACGAGACCCATGATCTTCGCGGTGAAGCGTTGCTTGCGCTGGGAGATCTCGAGGGCGCGGAGCGCGAGTACTACGAGAACTGGCGCCGCCGCCGATTCAGAGCGCCAGAAACAGGCGTCGATGTGGATGCGAGGGCAGAGTTCGAGATGGTGAGGACGAAGCGCTTCAACGCCCGTCTTCTCGAGCTCGATCGCGCGGTGGCGTCATCCAGCGGCGCGCAGAAGGTCGACGCGCTCCTGGCTCGAGCGGACGGTCTCCTCGACAGCAACCTGCCGAATGCCGGCGACCGCGCGCAGTCCGACTTCGAACAGGCGCAGACGCTGGCCGCGAACGACGTGCGGCCGATCGTCGGGATGGCGCGCGTTCACTGGAAGCGCTTCGAGCGCGAGGAGGCCGCACGTCTCTCCGTCGTCGCGCTCGAACGCGCGCCGGAGCTCCACTGGTTCCCCTACTTCTGCCTCGGCAGCCTCGCCGACGCGGCCGGAGAGAGCGCGACCGCGATCAAGCTCATGACGCGAGCGGTTGCGATCGATGGTACGCGGACGGAGCCGCGCGCAGGTCGCGCTCGCCGGTCGTGAGTTCAATCGTGCGTACGCGCCGACGGCGCCCGAGTACCAGTACGTCGAGAACCGCTGTCCCTACACGATCGGAGACCTCGAGAAGCTCGATCGCCAGCGCGACTACAAGGACGCGTTCATCAAGTACTGCCTGGCTGAGGAGTTCATCGAGTACTTCCGGCATCCCGACTCGTCCTGCGGTCGGGACGTCGTCGCGAAGGCGCGGTCGTACTACCTGTCCGCCACGGGCCTCGACGCGACGCTGCCGCCGATCGACATCCGTGACGTCGAGCGACGCCTCGACACCCTCGCCACGTACGCCAGGGAGGAGGAGGAGCGGAACGCCGCCGAGATCGAAGGGATCCTCGCCCGCGAGGCCGCATTGCAGGCCTGGATCGAGGAGACCCACCGGGAGCCGTCCGCGGATGAGGCGGTGACCACGGAGGAACGGGATTACTGGGTCGGGGACGACTTCTTCTCCCGCGCGAATCGCTTCCTCGAGCGTGCGCTCGCGGAGTCGCAGAGCATGCGAACGTCAGCCGACCAGAACTGGAACGAGGGCAGCCGCCTCGGCGAGCAGTTGCGCGCCGAGGAGAACTGGAACCGCTACTCCCACGAGCTCGAACGGATCACCGGCGTCTACGGCCACAACTGAGCTCGCCGACGCGCGCTATCCCCCGGCCGCCGTCGGGTTCGGCGCGAGCGGCGCGCCGCCGCGCGCGTCGAGGATGCGGCGCTTGTAGGTCTCGTAGAGCTCGGTCTGCTTGCTCACGAGGCGGATCGGCCTGCCGGCGATGAACAGGAAGCGGACGTGGGTCCTGAGCTCGAGCGGGTCGTCGTCGGTGACGATCACGTTCGCCACCTTGCCCGGCTCGAGGCTGCCGAAGCGGTCGGCGACGCCGAGCAGCTCGGCCGGCGCGAGCGTGACGCTCTTCAGCGCGACGTCGCGCGGCAGCCCGAAGGCGGCCGCCATCCCGGCGTGGTGCCCGAGCTGGCGGACGTTCTCCTGCTCCATCGAGACGAGAGCGAAGGGGACGCCTGCCGCGTGGAGCCGCGCCGCGTTCTGGTAGGCGGCGTCGTAGCGCTGGTTGCCGCGCGGCATTCCGAGCGAGCCCGCGACCAGGCAGCGGGCGCCGTGCTGCTTCAGGAAGTCGGCGACGAGCCACGCCTCCGCACAGCCGAGGAGCAGGTAGTTCAGCTTGTGCTTCTCGGCGAACGAGACGGCGCAGCGGATCTGGTTGGAGTCCGAGGCGTCGATCACGATCGTCTTCGGCGGCGCGCCGCCCTCGCCGCGCAGGAACGGAACGAGCGCGTCGTAGCCCGGCGCCGTCGCGATCCCGGAGATCCCGCTCGCTCGTGCGTCGGCGTAGCGCAGCGCCTGATCGAAGAGCTGGTCGAGCTTGACGATCTCGTCCTTCTCGAGCGCCTTCTCCGGCGCGTCGTCGGTCGACACGCTCGGGAAGCTAAGCCGGAGCACGAGGCCGTCGGCGACGACCATCTCCTCCCACGTCGCGCCGTCGAGCCGGATCAGCGAGCCGCGGCCCGGGATCGTCCCGCCGCCCGGCAGGACGAGCGCGGTCGTCACGCCGTCGCAGCGGGTGACCGGGACGTGGCTGCTCGCCGCGTGGATCGCGGCAGTGACGCGCAGGTCGGGCTCGATGCCGCCGAGCTCGCTGGTGTCCTGGCCGCCCGAGACCGATCCGATCTCGCCGAGGCCGAGCGACGTCGCCGCGTCGAAGAGGCCCGGATAGACGTGGAGCCCCTCGCAGCGCACGACCTCGGCGTGGTCGGGGACGCGCAGGTCGGCGCCGACCGCCGCGATCCGGCCGCGATCGATCACGAGGACGCCGCGCTCGATCGGCTCGGCGCTCACCGGATGGATGGTCGCGCCGACGAGCGCGTAGACGCCGCCCTCGCCCGGCAGCGGGAGCTGCGAGGGATCGGGGCAGGCGAGCGGGCCGAAGCTCGCGCTCGACGGCTGGCGCAAGCGCGCCTCGCCCTCCGCGTAGCGCCGCTCGAAGTAGCACTCGCCGTCGACGAAGGTGTACTCGCAGCGCGAGTAGACGCTGAGCGGATGGCCGTGGAAGAGGGCGAGGTCGGCGTCCTTGCCGACGTCGAGGCTGCCGACGCGCCCGTCGATCCCGAGCTGCCATGCCGGGTTGAGCGTCACCTGCGCGAGCGCGTCCTGCTCGCTGAGGTTTCCGTAGCGCAGCGTCTTCGCCGCCTCGTGGTAGAGGCGGCGCGTGAGGTCGGCCGAGTCGGAGTTGAGCGAGCCCTTGCAGCCGGCGAGCGCCAGCAGCGCCGCGTTGTAGGGGATCGCGTCGTACGCCTCGAGCTTGTAGGCCCACCAGTCGGAGAAGGTCGACGGGCCGGCGCCGTGGCGGGCGATCTCGGTGGCGACCTTGTAGCCCTCGAGCACGTGCTGCAGCGTGCGCACCCGGAAGCCGAACTCCTCGGCCACCCGCATCAGCATCACGATCTCGTCGGCGCGGTAGCAGTGGCTGTGGACGAGGATGCGTCCTTCCATGATGTCGACCAGCGCCTCGAGCCGCAGGTCGCGCCGCGGCTCGAGCCGCTCCTCGCCGCGCGACTTCGCGGCGTCGTACTCCTTCCACTCGTCGCGGTAGTCGCAGGCGCGCGTGAAGGCGCGCCGCAGCGCCGCCTCGACCCCCATCCGCGTCGCCGGGTAGCGCCGCTTGCGGTCGAAGCCGCCGCCGCCGTTGCTCTGCTTGGGGTTCTCGCCGAGAGCGAACTTGACCCCGCGCGGCGCGCCTTCGAACAGCATCTCCTCGGCCGAGCGCCCGTAGCGCATCTTCACGACGGCGTTCTGGCCGCCGATCACGTTGGCGCTGCCGTGGAGCAGATTCATCGTGGTCGTGCCGCCCGCGAGCGCGAGCCAGATCGTGGTGTCGTGCGGATCGACCTCGTCGCGGATGCGCACTTCGGGGACGATCGAGAGCGTCCCCTCGTTCACCCCGCCCTCGATCGCTGCGTGGCTGTGGCAGTCGATCAGCCCCGGCATCACGAACAAGCTCGTTCCGTCGAGGATCGTCACGCCTTCGGGCGCCGCCAGCTCGCTGCCGATCGCCGCGATCTTCCCGTCCTTCACGAGCAGGTCGCCGCGCTCGATCGTGCCGTGCGAGACGGTGAGCAGCGTGGCGCCGCGCACGAGCAGGTTGCCGCCGGTGTGGAGCGACGGCTTGCGGTCGGCCTCGGTGACGAAGTCGTCGGCGCCGCCGCCGTCCCCTCGCGCGGTTGCGCGAGGCGCCAGGGTGGCGATCGAGAGCAGGAGCGGGAACGTGGTCGCAAGCGTCTTCATCGCCGGTCCTCCGCGCGGGCGCCGTCCGCCGCTCTTCCAGGGCCGCGGGTCGCCGTGAAGTCGCTCGGCTCGCCGAAGGGGGTGTCGAGCGTCCCTTCGAGCGCGTCCTTCGTCGCGCTGCCCTTGAGCGTGAACTCGAACTTCTGGTTCTGGAACTGCATCGAGACGGTGATGGTGAACTGGCTGCCGTCGAGCGTCCCGCTCGAGACGTCGGCGCTCCCCATCTCGCTCTCGAGCTTGCCGCTGAGCTTGCCGCCCTCCTGCTTCAGCGTCAGCGTCGCCTTGTAGCCGCCCGGCCCCTTGCTCGTCAGCGCCCACGTGCCGGTGAGGTCGAGCGCGGCGGCGCCCTCGCCGGGCGCGTCCTTCTTCGCGTCGGCGCCCTCCTTCCCGTCCTTTCCCTCCTTCGCTTCGGGCGGCTTCTTCTTCGGGCCGAGGAAGTGGCGGCCGGCGACGAAGGCGTGGCGGACCGCGCGCTCCTTCGAGGCGAGGTCGCCTTCGACGAGGGTCAGGTCGGCCGCCGCGCCGACCTTGAGCGAGCCGAGCTCCTCGCCGACGTCGAAGAGCGCGGCCGGCGTGCTCGTCAGGCAGGCGACTGCGCCGTTCGCGTCGAGCCCGTGCTCGATCGCCACTCGCAGGTCGCCGAAGAAGTCGCTGGTGCCGCTCGAGCCGCGCGTCGTGAGGGCGACCTCGACGCCGGTCGCGAGCAGCCGTTCCACGTTCTTGACCTCGTCCTCCCAGTTCTTCCGCCGCTCTTCGAAGAGCTCGAGCGGCTCGGCGAGGACAACGTCGGTGACTTCCCACTCTTCGGGTGGAGAGGCTGGCGCTGCCGGAGCGGGAGGCGCGGGAGTCGGCGCCACTGGTTCCGCGGGAGCCGCCGCAGCCTCGGGCGCCGCGGGCTGCGCCGCGTCCGGCTTCGGCGGTTCAGCCGGTGGGTCCTTCGGCTTCTCGTCCTTCTTCTTGAGCTTGGCGTTTTTTCGTTCAGGCGCGTCCGGGAAGTTCAGACTCGCGATGACCGGCACACGCGCCGCCGCCAACTTCGCCGCGCATTTCCACGCCTCTTTCCCGCCGACGATCACCGGTTTGAGCCGGAATTCCTCCGCGAAGGCGAGCGCTCGAAGGACGTCGCCCTCGCGGTCGACGAGGAACGCGACGCGCAGCTCGCCGTCGAGCGCGAGCAGCAGGGCGTCGAGGCAGGAGTCGCTCGGCGGACGCTCGACCTTGGCCGGGCTGCGCCGCCACGCGTCGCGCCAGCTCCGCAGCCGCTGCGCATCGAGGAACGCCTGCCGCAGGTGGGCGAGCGAGCCCATGAGCGTCGAGGGGTAGCCGTAGTCGCCCTCGTCGCGGCGGCCGCGGCCCGGCCCGCCTCCCCCGCCGCCCCCGCCACGGAACTTCAGGACGAGCAGCCCCGGCTCGGCGACGACCGCGTCGCGCGGCGGCAGCTCGACGATCTCGATCAGGCACGCCTGTCCCGCTGCGAGTCCCTCGGCCGGGGCGGCGAGGACGGAGGTGAAACCGGCGTTTCGGAGCTTCTCGCCGGCCTCCTTGTCGGGCGCAGCGAGGAGGTCGCGCGCGCGCAGCTCCGGCCGCAGTCCGCGGCGATTCGCCTCGGCCGTCTCGGCGTAGGCGGCGACGCCGTAGTCCTGCGCCACGCCGTCGTTCGAGGCCGTCGGCAAGACCTTCTCGTCGCCCTTCTGCAATCCGAAGTCGGAGAAGGCGTCGATGAAGCCGGGGATCAGGGTGAGGCCGCTGCCGTCGATCCGCTCCGAGCCGGCCGGGATCGCCACGTCACGGCCGATCGCCGCGATCCGGCCGTCGCGCAGCAGGACGACGACCCCTTCCTGCGCACCGCTGCCGACGCCGACCTTCGCCTTCTCGATCGCGATCGTCTCGCCCGCCGGCGTGAAGCCGACCAGGAGCGCGGCCAGAAGCATGACGACCTCCCTGCGCGCCCTCGGCGAGCGCATCCAGTCCCTCGATCGCTCCTCCCCGCCGGGCCGCACAGCTTGCCATCGGCGGCCGAGACGAAACAGGGATCGACCCTCCGGCGGACGGAGGGAGATTGAGTTCTTCCGGCGCGCCGCGGAGACTCGCGCCATGAACGACGTCCGCACTCGCGCGGCCGCGCCGCGACTCGCCGACCGGCTGCGCACGAACCTCGGCCGCGCGATCCTCGGCAAGCCTCAGGTGATCGACCACGTCCTCACGGCGCTGTACGCGGGCGGCCACGTCCTGCTCGAGGACGTGCCGGGCGTCGGCAAGACGATGCTGGCGCGCGCGCTCGCCCGCTCGCTCGACGTGAGCTTCCGCCGGATCCAGTTCACGTCCGACCTGCTGCCGGCCGACCTGCTCGGCGTCTCGGTCTTCCAGCCATCGACCGGCGCGTTCGAGTGGAAGGCGGGGCCGATCTTCGCACACGTCGTGCTGGCCGACGAACTGAACCGCACGCCGCCGCGCACGCAGTCGAGCCTGCTCGAGGCATTGGAAGACGAGCGGGTGAGCGTCGACGGCGCCGTCCACGAGCTCCCCCACCCCTTCTTCGTCGTCGCCACCCAGAACCCGATCGAGTTCGCCGGCACCTATCCGCTGCCCGAGTCGGAGCTCGACCGCTTCCTGATCTGCACGACGATCGGCCATCCCGACCGCGAGACGGAGCGGAAGATCGTCGAGGCGCACCGGAACGGCCCTCCGATCGACGCGCTCGAGCCGGTGGCAACCGGCGCCGAGGTGCTCGCTGAGCGCGAGGCGGTGACGCGCGTGCGCATGGAGGCGTCGGTCCTCGAGTACCTCCTCGACATCGTCGAGGCGACGCGCCGCGACGGGCGCATCCGGCTCGGCGCCAGTCCGCGCGGGGCGCTCGCCTTCGAGCGCGCGGCGCGGGCACGGGCGCGACTCCACGGCCGCGACTTCGTGGTGCCGGAGGACGTCAAGGTGCTCGCCGTTCCCGTGCTGGCCCATCGCGTCCTGACGTCGGGAGCCGGCGGCGAGAGCGGCCGCGCGTCCGCCGAGCGCGTGCTCGGCGAGCTGCTCGAGCGGATCCGCGTTCCGGTCTAACGAGAGAGCGCGTGGGCCCGAGGCGACGCTTCACGGCGAGCGGCAAGGCGTGCGCGCTCGTGACGGCGGCGCTCCTCGTCACCGCGCTCCTCTTCGGCCATCCCTTTCCGGCGCTCGCCGGCGGCTTCGCGCTCGGCCTCTTCCTGCTCTCCCTGCCGGGCGGCGGCGCGCTCGCGCGGTTGCAGTTCGCAGGACTGCGGCCGGTGCGGCTCATGGAGGACGAGCAGCGGCTGCTCGAGCTCGACTACCGTCTCGACGGGATCTCGACGCCGCTCAACGTCACCGTCCACTCGCGCGGTCCCGCCTTCGAGCTGCGCGGCGGCACGCCGGCGCTCCTGCCGACGAGGCTCGGCCGTCTGCCCGTCCGCGTCCGCGGGCTGCGCCGCGGCCACTACGACCGCCTCTCCTTCGAGCTCAGCGTCCGCGGCCCCTTCGGCTTCGCGCCGCAGAACGTCCGCTTCGAGGCGCCGGCCGACGCCTGGGTGCTGCCGCGGCCGCGGCCCCTGCGCGAGCGGGTGCTCGAGGAGATGCTCGCGCTGCGGCCGCGCGGCCTCGATCGCCCGCAGCCGACCGGGCCGGGAGAAGGCGAGTTCTACGCCCTCAAGGAGTGGCGGCCGGGCGAGCCGGAGCGGCGCGTCCACGCTCGCCTCTCCGCGCGCCGCGGCCGCAAGGTCGTGCGGATCTTCCGCGGCGAGGCACCGCCGCTCGTCCATCTCCTCGTCGATCCGCGCGTCGGCCAGCGCGGCCGCGCCTTCGGCGCCTCCGATTTCGACGAGGCGATGCGCTTCACCGCCGGCGTCGTGCGCGCGCTCCTGCTGCGCGACGTTCCGGTCACGCTCTCGCTCGTCGACCCGGGACCCACGGTCCGCACCGCCTGCCCGTCGTCGTGCCGCGATCTCCACGCCTTCCTCGGCGAGCTGGCGCTGGCGCGGCCGCTGCCCGTGAGCGAGCCGCCGGGGCTCCCGCCGCTGCCGCAGCCCCTCGCCGAAGGACGCCGCGTGCTGATCCACCTCGGCCAGGTCGACGAGACGCGGCTGCCGCCGGAGTGGCTGGCGATCCGCGCCGGCTCGCGGCGCTACTTCCGGCTGCTCGACATGAGCTTCACCGGCGGCACCGCCGCTCCGATCGAGCCGCTCGTCGCGACGGGAGCGGGCCGTGCGCGCTGAGGCCGTCGCGTCGCTGCCGCGCCATCTGTTCCTCGCCGTGCTCGCGGCGCTCGCCGCGGTCGGCCGCGGCGCGCCGTCGTCGGCGACGTTGCTGGCGCTCGCCGCGCTGCTCGTCGTCTTCCTCGGGGCGCGCGCCCTCGCTGAACGGATGCGAGCGCCCCATCGCGCGCTGAGGCCGCAGCTCCTGCTGCTCTGCGCCCTCCTCGCGGCGGCCGCAGTCACTCGCCTGCTCGGCGCGACCGGCGGCGTCGCGGTGCCGTGGGTGACGCTCTTCGGGATCCCGCTCGCGCTCGCGCTCGCCCTGCCCGGAGGGTCGCTCGTGCCGCGACCGCGGCTGCTCGCGGCGCTCTTCTACGGGGCGCTGGCGGTCGGGCTCCTGGCGATCGACCCCTGGCGCGACCCGGTCGGACGAATCCTGGTCGCGCTGCTCGCGGTCGTCGGCACGGTCGCCGCGGCGCTCGACGCCGGCCGCAACGTCGTTCCCGACGGCCTGCCGTCGCCGCCGCAGACCCGCCGCCGGACCGCCTCGATCGCGGCGCTGCTCGCGCTGCTCGCGCTGCTGACGTCGCTGGGCGTCGATGCCGCGCTCGCGCCGATCCCGCGGCTCTGGCAGGAGCCGCAGGAGACTCCCGAGCGCGAGGACCGGCTCGCGCAGCAGGTCCAGGCGGCGCCGGCCGACGACGAGGGCGCCGGCGAGCGGGCGCTCGCCCTCGTCCGGCTGGTCGATGCCGGAGACGAACCGCCGCAGCGCCTCTACCTGCGCAGCCGCCTGCTCGACGACCCGACCGAGAGCACCGGCTTCGTCTACCTCGCGCCGCGCGCCGGCGAGGCGACGCGATACGCCGACCGCGACGACGGCAGCGAGGACCTGCGGATCCACTGGCCCGAGACGCATGACGAAGGGCGCGGCGACGAGCGGGGCCAGGGAATCACGTTCAGCATCACGCTGCTCGCCGACGCGCGAGATCCGCTGCTCGTGGTCCCGACGCCGCGCTGGATCGAGGGGCGATCGCTCTCGATCGGCGCCGACGGTGCGATCGCCGGTCCTTCCGGCAGCGAGCGATCCGCCACCTACGACACCGCCGGCGACCCCCTCGGAGCGTTCGACCTGTCGGCGCGCCGCGCGGGAGCGGCGGCGCGCGACGAGGAGCTCATGGCGCTGCCCGGCCCGTTCGACGGGCGGCACGAGCTCGTGGCGCTGCTCGGCGACCTGCGCGAGGCGACGCCCGACGCCGTCGCGCGGGCGAGCGCCATCGCGGCGATCCTGCGCAAGACCGGCCGCTTCGACCCGAAGGCGCCGTTTCGCGACTGGGCCGGGTTCGTGAAGGCCCGGCGCGGCTCGGCGCTCCACTTCGCCCAGTGCTTCGCGCTGCTGGCCCGGCTCGCGCGGATCCCGGCCCGCGTCGCGATGGGCTACGCGTGCGACGAGTACGACGCGGAAGACCGTCGTTTCGACGTGCGCGCCAAGGACTTCCACTACTGGGGCGAGGTGAAGATCGAGGGGCTTGGCTGGATCGACTTCGATCCCTGCCCCGAGCTGCCGTTCCTCGATCCTGCCGCCGCGGCGGCGGGAGAGCCGCCGCCGGAGCCGATCGACCCGAAGGCGATCCGGAAGGCGATCGCGCGCGAGCGGCCGTTCGTCGTGGGGCTCCTGCTCTTGCTGCTGGTCGTCGCCTGGCTCGCCTTCCCGAGCCTGCGGCTGCAGATCGACAAGCTCGCCGGCCCGCGGGCGCCGTCGGGGATCGCCGGCGCGGCGCGGCGCGCGTGGCGCTTCTGGCAGGAGCTCCTCGAGTGCTGCCGGCGCTTCGGGCTCGAGGCCCATCCGGCGCAGACGGCCGAGGAGTTCGCGCTCGTGGTCGGGAGCGCGGCGCCGCACGAGAAGGAGGGCGTCTTCAAGCTGCTCCGCGTCTACCACGCCTGTCGCTTCGGCGGCGCCGAGCTCCATCCGGAGGACGAGCGGACTTCGCGGGAGCTGCTCGCCCGGCTGCCGCCGGCGCTGCAGGCGTGGCGGAGCGAGCGAGCCGCTCCGGAGCCGAGTAGACGTTGAGACGCTCGTCGCGCACGAAGGCGACGAGCGTCTGGCCGCCCGCGCGCGCGAGCTCGATCGCCAGCGACGAGGGGGCCGACACGGCGGCGAGGATCGGGATGCCGGCGACCCGCGCCTTCTGGACGATCTCGAATCCGGCGCGTCCGCTCACCTGGAGGATCGTGCGGCTCAGCGGGACGAGCCCGTGGCGGAGCGCCGCGCCGATCACCTTGTCGACCGCATTGTGCCGCCCGACGTCCTCGCGCAGCACGAGCAGCCGCGGCCTTCCCTCGCGCAGCGCGAAGAGCGCCGCCGCGTGCAGCCCGCCGGTCGCGTGAAACCCCTCCTGAGCGCCGCGAAGAAGTTTCGGAAGCTCGAGCAGCAGGCGCGGCTCGACCCGCAGGTCGCTCTCGACCACGGCCGTACGGCGCGCCAGCGCGTCGATCGTCGCCTTTCCGCAGACGCCGCAGGAGCTGCTGGCGATCAGGTTGCGGCGGAAGCGGGCCGGCTGGAACGAGAGCCCTCGCCGGAGCTTGACGACGACGACGTTGTCGCTCGCCTCGTCGGGCGCGCGCGGAGGCGCGACGCGGCAGTGGCCCATCGCCGCGACGTCCCTGCGGTCGCGCACGATGCCCTCGGTGAAGAGGAGCCCGAGCACGAGGTCGAGATCGTGGCCGGGGGTGCGCATGACGACGGCGAGCCTCTTGCCGTCGATCGTGATCTCGAGCGGCGCCTCGTGCGCGACGAGATCGTGCTCGTCGCTCGCGGCACCCTTGCGCCAGCGCTCCACCAGCACCGCGCGCGCGAGCGGAGATTCGGCGCCAAGGGATGGCTCGATGGGACGCCTGGGCGGCGCGGCGCTCGACGACATGCCGCGATGTTAAGAGCGCGGCTCAGCGGTAGGCGGCGTACCAGGTGCCGAGCGCGACCGCGAGCCCGACAATGATCGCGAGCGAGAGCCATCGGAAGGGCGACGGCTCGTTCGGCGGCCGCGGCGTACCGCCCCACATGCGGTATCCGGACAGCGACTGGTAGCTCAGTGTGTTCCCAACCACGATGGTGACGTATCACGCGGACAAGCGAGCGCAACTGCGAGAGGCTCGAAGGGGAACGCTTTTCCGGCCGCGATGCGCTCCACGGGGGCCGGGTTATCCTGCCGCGCCGATTTCCACGACCTGCGCAGAGAGCGGCCATGACCGAACGCGTGCACGAGATCCTGAGCTGGTACGGCTCCGACTGCCCCGGGACGAAGGGCAACCTCTACCGTCTGCTCATGACCGGCCGGCTCGCGGGCACGGGCCGGCTGGTGATGCTGCCGGTCGACCAGGGTTTCGAGCACGGGCCGGCGCGCTCCTTCGCCAAGAACCCGCCCGCCTACGACCCCCACTACCACTTCGAGCTGGCGCTCCAGGCGGGCTGCAACGCCTACGCGGCGCCGCTCGGCTTCCTCGAGGCGGGGGCCGACCGCTACGCCGGCCGCATCCCGCTCATCCTGAAGCTCAACAACTCCGACACGCTCTTCAAGGACAAGGACCCCTGCTCGGCGATCACCGGCTCGGTGAAGGAGGCGCTGCGGCTCGGCTGCTCCGCGATCGGCTTCACGATCTACCCCGGCTCGTCGCTTCGCAACGCGATGTACCAGCAGATCCGCGAGCTCGCCGAGGAGGCGAAGCGCAACGGGCTCGTGGTCGTCGTCTGGAGCTACCCGCGCGGCTCCGGCCTCTCGAAGCAAGGCGAGACGGCGATCGACGTCGTCGCCTACGCGGCGCAGATCGCCTGCCAGCTCGGCGCGCACGTCGTGAAGGTCAAGCCGCCGACCGAGCACGTCGAGCAGGAGGAGGCGAGGAAGGTCTACGCCGAGCAGAAGATCCCGATCGCGACGCTCGCGGAGCGCGTCCGCCACGTCGTCCAGAGCTCCTTCGGCGGCCGCCGGATCGTGATCTTCTCGGGCGGCGAGGCGAAGGGGAGCGACGAGATCCTGACCGAGATCCGCGGCATCGCCGCCGGAGGCGGCTTCGGCTCGATCGTCGGCCGCAACAGCTTCCAGCGGCCGCTCCCCGACGCCATCAAGCTGCTGCACGCCATCCAGGACCTCTATCGCCCCTGATCCAGACCGAGGGTCCGCGATGACCGCTCTGCTCGCGCTCGCGCTCGCGCTCGACCCTGCGGCGCAGGACGACATCGACCCTCGCACGCTCTACGACGTGCGCGACTACCGGCTCGAGCTCCTCGTCGACCCGAAAACGCAGACGATCCGCGGCTTCGGTGCGACGGCAGGGGTCGTGTCGGCGCCGGAGCTCGACGCCGTGGTGCTCGACCTCGAGCACCACCTCGTCGTCCAGTCGACGGCGTCGGTCGACGGCGACCTCTTCCGCGACGCGTTCAGCTCGACGTCGCCGCTCCCCTTCGAGCACGACGGCGACCGCCTGACGATCCGCCTCCCGGCGCCGCTTCATCGCGGCGAGCGCTTCCAGGTCGCCGTCTACTACGCCGGCAAGCCGCTGCGGGCCGACGACTTCAACGGCTTCCAGTGGGCGACGACGCCGCAGGGCCACGCCCCCTGGATCGCCACCTCGTGCCAGACGATCGGCGAGCACACCTGGTGGCCCTGCAAGGCCTCCTACTTCCACCCCGAGGACAAGCCGGAGCGCGTCGCCATCAACGTGACCGTCCCCGATCCCCTCGTCGTCGCCAGCAACGGCCGGTTGGTCGACGTCGACCGCGCTGCCGGGTTCACGACCTGGCGGTGGCGGCTCGACCGCGCCGTGCCGACCTACTCGATCGCGCTCTCGATCGCGCCCTACGTGGTGATCGACGAGTCGCTGTCGCTCCCCGGCCTCGAGCGGCCGCTCGCCGTCCGCTACTACGTGCTCCCCGAGGACGAGGCGAAGGCGCGCAAGCAGTTTGAAGTGGTGCCGGAGCTGCTGCACTTCTTCTCGGAGAAGTTCGGCCCCTATCCCTTCGCCGACTCGAAGTTCGCGCTGGCCGAGACTCCGATCTGGGGCATGGAGCACGCGACCGTCATCGCCTACGGCAACAGCTTCCCCGACGCGATCCGCGGCAGCGGCGTCGTCGACCCCTACGAGCTGCGCAACAAGCTCTACGACTACGTGCTCGTCCACGAGACCGCCCACGAATGGTGGGGCAACGCGATCAGCGCCGCGAGCTGGGGCGACTTCTGGCTGCACGAGGGGTTCGCCACTTATGCCGAGGCGCTCTGGGTCGAGCACGTCCACGGGCTCGAGACGGCCCTCGACTTCATGCGCGACAAGCGCAACGGACTCTCCGAGCTCGCCACCGTCTTCCGGCCGCGCCGGACCTCGGCCGGCGAGGCCTACGACACGCAGATGTACGACAAGGGCGCGTGGGTGCTCCACATGCTGCGCTACGTGATGGGCGACGAGCCCTTCTTCGCCGCGCTCCTCGAGTTCGGCAGCGACCCGAAGCTGCGCTTCGCCGCCGCCACGTCGGCCGACTTCCAGGCGATCTGCGAGAAGCACCACGGCGCGCCGCTGCGCTCCTTCTTCCAGCCGTGGCTCTACGGCACGCGCTGGCCGAGCTACACGGTGCACCAGCCCAAGCTCGAGGGGAACAAGGCGACCGTCGCCATCGACTGCCGCAGCCCCGGCCAGTTCGACTACGAGATGCCGCTCGACCTGCAAGCGCGCTGCGCCGACGGCTCGATCGTGAAGAAGCGGGTCACCCTCGTGAAGGGCGCCAACGCGATCCAGATCGAAGCCTCCGCCCCGATCGAGCGCGTCGACTACCCCGGCTTCCGCTGGATCCTCTGCGACGCGCGGTTCGTGCCGTGAGCTTCTACTTCGCGGAAGTGGATAACCCCCACTCCGGCGAGACGGCGACCCCGATGTCCTCGAGCAGCCACGCGGCGTCGGCGCCGTCGCGACCGAACACGAAGGTGACACGCCGCGGCTGCTCCCACCTCGGCGTGTACTCCGCGTCGATCGAGATGCGGCCGCGGTCCGGCGGGCCCTGGGTCTGGGCGACGAGGGACTCGTTCGCGGCGGGCTGGGACGTGCCGACGATCTTGAAGGCGTCGTTCAGCGCGACGGCGGCGATCTGATCGATCTGCTCCCGGCCGAGGCGACGTCGTGCGAGACGCGACGCGGCCTCGACGTCGAGCGCGACCGCGGCGTTCAGGAGCTCGACGAACCGCCCGCGCAGCAGCGCGTCGGGCACGCGGCTCGGCGGCACGGCCTTGCCGACAACCGTCGAGAAGTCCGCCGCCTTGCGGCGGGTCTCCACCGCCGCGGAAAACAGGTTCTCCTCTTCGCGCAGCGCCGAGCTCATCTCCGGATGCGCAGACTCGAAGGTCGACCAGTCCACGCAAGCCATCGGCTTGTCGCTGCCGCGCAGGCGGGTCCATTGGAGGTCCGGCTCGTCGATCGTTTCATGGATGAAATCCATGACGCTCCACGACGCGCCTTCGTGCCGCTTCGCGATCACGTCCGTTTCGGCGACGCGATTCGAGTCGGCATGGACCCCGATGCCCCAGAGCATCTGGTTCGACCAGTGCTCCGGATCACGCAGCAACGTGGCGTGGAGGGAGCGCAGCCAGTACGTCTCGACGACCTTCTCGGCCTCGAGCGAGAAACCGACCACGTCGAGCAGATGATCGGCGGCCTGCACCCGGCATCCGAGGTAGATGGTCCGGCCCATCCCCTCGTCCTTGAATGCGGCGCGACTCCAAACCTCGAAGGTCGGATCGGCCCGAAGCGCGGCGTCGAGGACGGCGGCGTCCGCGCCCACCATCGCGTCGAAGTAGTTCGGCCGGGCGTCCGCGGCGATCGGCGCGAAGTCCCGCAGCAGCGCGGCCGGATCGACGAGCACGGCCCCGCGGATCTGCCGCGCCAGTTCCGTGACCTCCACGGGGACTGCGCCGACGTCCTGGTCGGCGGCCTCCAGGATCGAGCGGACCAGGGTCTCGAGCCTCGTGCGAAGGTCGCGGATGTCCTCGACGCGCTTGCCGGCCGTCGTGGAGACCTTCTTCTTCTGGTCGTCCTGCTCCCGCTTCAGCCGCTCGAGCTCCCCGAGGATCGATGCACGCTCCAGTTCGACCTTCTGCTTGGTGTCGCGCGCCTCCGCCAGTTCTTTCTGCGCCGACTCGCGCGTTTCAATCGCCTTCCGCGCCTCGTCCTGCGCCTCGACGAACTTGCCGGTCTCGTCCACGATCCGCTGCTTCAATCCGAGCAGGTCCGCGACCATCGTCCCCGAGTTCTTCGCCATGCCGGTCTGCAGCTCGATGAGCGTCTTGGCGTTGTCGATCATCCGGCTGTTGAGCTCCGCGCTCATCTTGTAGGCCTCGCGCATGGCGACGTTGGCCGCGTCGAGCTCGCGCTGAAGCTGCTCACGATTGGTCGCCACGATCTTGGCGGCGGCGTCTTCGGTCGTTGTCTTGACCGTGCGGTACTGGAAGTACATGTACACGAGCCCCGCCCCGACGATCACGACGGGCAGCGCCTTGCCGAGCAGCTTGGCGATCTCGACCGCGGCGTCGGGAGTCGTGCGGCCGACTTTGGGGGCAGGCGGCTCGGACATCGTGCGCTCCGTGGCGACGAGCGCGCCTGTGCTTCAAGGCGCGTGGCGTCGGGACCGGACCATTGTAGATCGTGGGCACGACGCGCGGTCCGTTCCGGTCGGCGCCACGAGCGCGTCCTACGGCTCGCGCCGCGGTGCCTTCGCGTAGAGCTCGAGGAGGGCGTCGAGCTCGGCCTCCGGCGAATGGTGGCGCTCGACGAAGGCGCGTCCGCGGGCGGCGAGCGCGTCGATCGCCGGGCCGCCGCGCAGCGCCCGGAGCGCGCGCTCCGTGAACGACTCGCGGTCGGCGAAGAGGAGTGCGTTCTCGCCGTCGCGCAGCCACTCGTGGTTGCCCGGCACGTCGGCGGCGAGCACCGGCCGGCCGAGCGCCATGGCTTCCAGCAGCGCGTTGCTCTGCCCCTCGTACTCGGAGACATTCACCACGAGGTCGGCGGCGCGCATCGCCCCGCCGATCGCGTCGGCCGCCGTCGAGCCGAGCCAGAGCGCGTGCGCGGCCGTCGATAGCGCGCGGCGGACGGAGCTCGCGTAGCTTTCGTCGAGCGGCTCGCCGAGCAGAACGAGGCGCGCGCGCGGCTCGGCGCGCGCGACATCGGCGGACCATTCGACCGCGAGCAGGTTTCGCTTCGCCGGCCGGATCCCGGCCGCGAGCAGGGCGATGCGCTCGCCGCCTCGAAACGACGCGCGCTCTCGCAGCGGGAAATTGCCCCCCGGAGCGGCCACTCCTTTCGGGACCACGTGGACGCGGCCGGCGAGCTCAGGCCATTGAGCCGCGACCGCGCGCCGCTGCGCCTCGAGCGCGACGGTCGCCGCGTCGGCGAGCGCGACCTCGGCCGCGATCGCCGCTCGCGCCAGGAGCTCCGGCGGCCGGCCGGGGAGATCGCTCCCCGCGAAAGTGACGACGCGCAGCGGCCGCGGCGCGCTCGCGCCGAGCACGAGGCCATTGGCCGCACGGAAGGCGTGGTAGACGTGGACGACGTCGGGCCGCAGCCTCGTCGCAGTCTCGATCAGCCGCTCGCGCTCGTTCGCCGGCACGACGGCGACGGCGTGGCCGCGGCGCTCGAGCCCCGCGGCGAGCCGCAGCGAGCTCCGCTCGTTTCCGGTCGCCGGCGCGGGCACCGGCGGCACGACGAGCAGGATCCTCAACGCGCCGCCTCGCGTCGCGCCTGCTCGAGCTTGCGGCGGAACGCGACGAAGAGCCCCTTCAGCATCGAGAAGTCGGAGTGCTCCCCGCCGCCTCGGTCGAAGAGATCCATGAAACGGCGGAGGATGCGGCCCTGCAGGTCGCTCCACTTGCCCGGCTCGAGCCCGAGCTCGCAGAGCAGCGTCGCGGCGTCGTCGCGCAGCGCCGCGCGGTCCTCGGCCGAGGCGCCGCGCGCCGGCTTGCGTCGGTTCTTCGGCGGGGCGAGCCCGCGTCCCACGCGTACCACCTCCCAGAGCGCGATCGCCACGGCGTGCGAGAGGTTGAGCACGCGATCGGCGCCGGGCGCCGGGATCGTCACGAGCTCGTGGGCGAGCGCGACCTCCTTCGCGAGGAGCCCCCGATCCTCGCGCCCGAAGACGAGCGCGGCGCGGCCGCCACGTCCCTGCTCGGCGACGACGCGGGTGGCCGCGCCTTCGAGAGTGACGCGCGGCTGGCGGAAGCGGCCGGTGCGCGCGCTGAAGGCGAAGGCGCGCGAGACGCCGGCGAGCGCGGAGCGAAGCTCGGGCGCGAACGGTGCCGCCTGGAGCAACGGCAGCCCGTGGCAGGCGCGAGCGCGCGCGTCGCCGCCGACGAGCGTTGCGCGCCGCGACGGATCGGCGACGACCAGCCTCAGCTCGCCTGCGCCGAAGTTCCACATCGCGCGCGCGACGGCGCCGACGTTGCCCGGCTCGGTCGGCTCGACCAGGACGACGAGGACGTGGCTGAGCGGAAGCGGCGATCGGCCGCGAGCCGCCGCGCCTTCGGTCGACGAGGAGGTCTCGCCGACGCGCGCGGGCGGGGGCGTCCGTTGCGCGATGCCGCCCGCCCGCACGGTCTTCACTGCGCGAGCCGCCTTACTGGACCTTGCCGCCGATCGAGCCGGCGACCGTGGCGCGCATGTCGCCGTAGAAGACCTTCAGCTCGAAGTCCTTCGACTCGTTGCCGCCGCGCGGCGTGAGCGCGAGCAGCAGGTGGTCCTCGACCTCGTTCCCGCCCTTCATGTCGAGCGCGACGTCGACCGCCTGTTCGCCCTGCTTCCACTCGAGCATGAACTTGGTCGGGTCCTCGCCCGGGACCTTGATCGAGATCGTCCAGTCGCCGGCGCCGATCGGCTTGCCGCCGAGCTGCATCGGGCCCGGGACCTTGGCGAGGGCGATCTTGCGGTACCAGGCGTAGGGGGCGAAGAACTGCTTCGTGCGCCCGCTCTTCACCCCTTCGTAGATGTCCTGCCGCCAGTGGATCGCGTTGTGGGAGATCGTGAGCGCCTTGCCGGCCTCGATCTCGACGGCCGTGGTCGCCGCCATGCGCGCGTTGTCGTAGTTGCCGCCGAAGTCGTGCACGAACAGGAGGCCCGCGGGCGCGAGCGCCGCGAGCGCGAGGGAACGCAGGTTCATCGTGGCTCCTTCCTTGTGAAAGCCGTGTGGAGAAATCGAAGCGAACGGCCGCTGCCGCAATCGGACGCGGCTTGGACGAGCGGGGCGGGGACACTAGCAACCGGCGCGCAGCGGAAACAAGCGATCGCGCTCGCGCGCGGCCGCCTCGCCGTGCCAGTCGGCGGTGAGCTCCATCCAGAGGACGAGTCCGCGGTCGGCGCCGTGACGCGCGTAGCGCCGGTCGATGGCGCGGTCGGAGAGAGGCCGCCGCGAGGGCAGGAGGTGCCTCAGCTTGGCGCGGCACCACGAGTCGAGCGCGAGGTCCTCGTGCCGGCCGAGCAGCCGCATCGCCTGGCCCGCGGCGTAGGGTCCGAAGCCGCTCAGATCGAGCAGGCGGCGGCGCAGCTCCTCGGTGGAGAGCGCGGGGTCGATGAACCAGTCGTCGGCGAGGTCGCCGCCGGCGAAGCGGCGCGAGAGCTCGCGCGCGGCGCGCGCGCGGTAGCCGGCGCGGACGACGTCGCGCCAGAAGCGCTCGGGCGGCCGCGCGCAAGTCGCGGCGTCGGGGAACGCCGCGCGTCCCGACGGCGCCGTCGGGCCGAGCGCGTCGACGAGCCGCTGCGTCATGAGCCGCGTCGCCGCCCACGAGCAGTTGGTCGTGAAGAGCAGCTTCAGCAGGTCCTCGAAGAGCGACGCGCCGGCGAGCAGCCGCCCCGCGCCGCGGCGCGCCACCCACGACAGCCCCGGCGTCGAAGCGCAGCGCCGCCAGAAGGACGTGAAGTCGTGGTCGAGCCGCAGCATCCGTCGCAGTGAGCTGCGCACCTGCGCTCGTGCGGACGAGCCGACGGGCCGCCCGCTCTCGACCTGTACGGCGAGCCGGCCGCGGCGCGGCTCGACGCTCACGTCGACGGCGGCTCGATCGCCGGCCCAAAGCACCCCGGCATCGTGCACCCCAGTCTGGAGGACGGTCGAGAAGCGCTGCTCGCCGGCGCTCCATCGGTTCGGCGCGAGGTCGATCCAGCCGTGGCCGAAGAGCGCGACCTCGAGCTCGAAGGGCGGACGCACGGCGAGCTCGAAGCGGCTGCGATGGAGCGCGCGAGCGCGGTCGGTCACACGACCGCGGCCTTCACGCAGTGGATCGGCGGCAGCGAGCTCTGGACGCACTCCCACTCCTCGCCGCCGTCGCGGCCGCGCCAGAGCTGGCCGGTGGTCGTGCCGAGCCAGAGCGACGGCCGCTTGCCCTCGTCGACGTCCATCGCGTCGCGGAGCACGGTGAACCACGCCTCCTTCTTCGGGAAGCCGCGCGTGAGCGCCTTCCAGCTCCCGCCCGCGTCCTCGCTGCGCCACACCGTCGGCTTGCCGCCGGGGCAGCCGCGCGTCATCGGTTCGAGCGGGACGACGTAGATGGTGTCGGGATCGTTCGGGTGGACGACGATCGGGAAGCCGAAGTCGCTCGGCAGCCCCTTCGAGATGATCTGCCAGCTCCGGCCCTGGTCGTCGCTGCGGAGCACGCCGACGCCGGGCACTTCGGGGAAGCCGCCGTGGTTCTGCATGTAGAGGCGCTCGGGCCGGCTTGGATGAGCGGCGATCTTGTGCACGCACTGGCCGAACTCGGGGAAGTTGTTCGGCTGGAAGCCGACGCCGACCCCCTTGTTCTCGGGAGCGAAGCTCTTCGCGCCGTCGCGGCTCGCGTAGTGGCCGCCGGTCGAGATGCCGAGGTGCAGCGCGCCGCCGTGGTCGAGGATCGTGTGCATGCAGAGCCCGCCGTTGCCGGGCATCCAGGTGCGCGCATGCGGGTGGTCGGTGATGCCGGCCACCTTCTCCCAGGTGTCGCCGCCGTCGCCGCTCTGGAAGAGGGCGGCAGGCTCGATGCCGCAAAGGTAACTTTCCTTCTCGTTGCCCGGCGCGAGCGACCAGATGTTCTTCAGCGTGCGGCCGTCGTCCGCCGCGAAGGCGGGCGCCGACTTCGTCGCCTTGAACTTGCGCCCGAGGTCCCTGCTCACCTGGAGGGTCGTGCCGAACCAGGTCGAGCTCGGAGCGGCGACGACTCGCGGCGTCCTGCCGCGCCGATCGATCAGCGCCGCGCTCACCGGCATCCCGGGAAAGAAGGGTCCGCGCAGCGCGAGCTTCTTCGAACCGGCCGAGCCCTCGAGCGTGAAGAGCCCCTTCTTCGTTCCGACCGCGACGACGACGCGAGCAGCCATCTCAGCCTCCCGAAACGGCGGGCAGGATGGAGACGACGTCGCCCGCCGTCAACTCGGTGTCGAGTCCGCGCAGCGCGCGCACGTGGTCCTCGTTGACGAAGACGCTGATGTGGAGCCGCGGATCGCCGCGCTCGTCGCAGAGGCGACGGTGCACCTCGGGGTGGACGCGCCCGAGCTCCGCGAGGAGCGCTCGGACGTCGCCGCCGACGAGCCGCAGCTCCGCCCGCCCGTCGCAGAACTCGCGCACCGCGGCCGGGACGACGACCGCGACCTCGGGCGCCAGCGCGCTCGTCACGGTTCCCTCCGCTCGGCCGCGAGGCGCCGCTCCTCGCCGCGCGCCACCCAGAGCGAGCAGACGAGGTCGCCGGTCACGTTCGGCACCGTGCGCGCCATGTCGACGAGCCGGTCGACGCCGAGGATCACCGCGAGCATCGACGGCTCGATCCCGACCTGCACGAGCACCGTCGCGATCAGCGGCAGCGATCCGCCCGGCACGCCGGCCGCGCCGATCGCGGTGAGGACCGCGAGCACCACGACGGTCGCCTGTGCCGCGACCGAGAGCTCGATCCCCGAGACCTGCGCCAGGAACAAGACCGCGACGCCCTCGAAGAGCGCCGTCCCGTTCATGTTGAGCGTGGCGCCGAGCGGCAGGACGAAGCCGGCGATCGACGACGGCACGCCGAACTCCTCGCGCGCGGTGCGGATCGTCGTCGGCAGCGTCGCGTTCGACGAGGAGGTCGAGAAGGCGGTCGCCATCAGGCCGCGGCTGCGCGAGAAGAAGCGCCGGACCGGGACGCCGCCGAAGAGGCGCGCGAGGCCGCCGAGGACGACGAACTGCCAGAAGGCGAGCCCGCAGAGCGCGACCAGGACGTAGGCAGCCAGCGACTGGAGGATCGCGGCGCCGAAGAGCGCCGTCTTCTCGAACATGAGCCCCGCGACGCCCAGCGGCGCGAGCTTCATCGCGAACCCGATGATCACGACGCAGAGGTCGTAGAGCGACTGGAGGACGGCGAGGAAGGGCGCTGCCTTCTCGGCCGGGAGCTTCGTCGCCGCGAGCCCGACCATCAACGCGAAGAAGATGACGCCGAGCATGTCGCCGCCGGCCGTCGTCGCGCGCGGGTTGCTCGGATCCTCGCCGGCCGCCGCCTGGATCGGGTTCTTCGGGATGACGTTCACGAGCGTCTGCACCGAGAAGCCGGTCCCGCTGCGGCCCCGCTCGAGCTTCTCCTGCGCCTCGCCGCCCGACTGCGCGAGCAGCCGCTGCGTCACCTCATGGCCCATCGTCGCGCCCGGCTTGAAGGCGTTCACGAGCGCGATGCCGAGCAGCGCCGCGAACGCCGTCGTCACGACGAACCAGGCGATCGTCTTCGCGCCGACCCGCCCGAGTCCCTTCATCCCGCCGAGCCCCGCGACGCCGAGCGTCAGCGAGGTGAAGATCATCGGCACGACGATCATGAAGAGCAGGCGGAGGAAGATCTCCCCCACCTTCGCGGCGACGTTCTTCGCGAACCACTGCACTCGCGCGTCGTCGGGCCCGAGCCACGCGTTGACGGCGACGCCGGCGGCGGCCCCCACCAGGAGGCCGACGAGGATGCGCGTCGCCGACGAGCGCTCCTTCATGGGCCGTCACCCCTCGCCGCCTTCATCGCTGCGCGCTCGATCGGCACGGCCTGGCCGCTCCCTTCGACGACTCGATAGTTCCGATCGGCGGCCAGCTGCTCGAACGTCTCGACGAGACCCGACGGCCAGTGCACCTCGACGTCGGCCGACGTCGCGTCGGCAAGCCCGAAGAGCGGCCGCTTGTCGTGCGACGAATAGAACCCCTCGCCCGCCGTCACCTGGCGCAGCTGCGTGCGGCCGGCGGCCGTCGCCCGGAGGACGGCGCCCACCGCGTCGCGGTTGCTGGCCGTGCCTTCGAGCGAAAGCTTGAGCCAGTGGTTGCGGCCGCCGGTGTTCCGGAAGCAGCGCGCCTCGTCGTTCAGATTGCGCAGGTAGAGGTCGACGTAGCCATCGTCGTCGAAGTCGGCGAGCGCCAGCCCGCGGCCGGTCTCGATCGCGTCGACGCCGTGGAGGTAGGCGACCTCGGCGAACTCTCCCGGCCCGCGCTGCTCGAAGAGGCGGTTGCGCTCGTGGCCCTGCAGCGAGCGGCCCATCGCGTCGAAGAGCCACTGCTGCAGCTTGCTCCGCTCCCACATGAGCGAGCTCATCGACCAGAAGGAGAGCTCGAGCTCCTCGGGCGACGGGCCGGTGTAGCTCCCGTCGGGGCAGTAGAGGTCGAGGTCGCCGTCGCCGTCGAAGTCGAGAAACATCCCCGCCCACGCCCAGCCGCACTCATTCACGCGCCATGTCTTCGCCACGTCGACGAAGGTGCCGTCGCCGCCGTTCTGCAGCAGCGCGTTGCCGAGCCCCATGCGGTGGAGCTCGCGGCCGACCCAGCTCCGGAAGAGCCGGCCGGCGAACGGGAGGGGGTAGTCGGGGTCGAGGAAGACCGGCGCGTACTCGCTCCAGATGTCGGAGACGTACAGATCGAAGTCGCCGTCGCCGTCGACGTCGCCCCACGAGACGCCCATGCCGTAGCCGCGATCGGAAGCGCCGGCCTCGCCGGCGACGTCCTCGAAGCGGCCGGCGCCGTCGTTCCGGTAAAGCTGGTTCGTGCCGAAGTCGTTGGCGACGTAGAGGTCGTCGTCGCCGTCCTGATCGAAGTCGCAGAAGCCGCACGCGAGCCCCCAGCCCACGTCGGCGACGCCGCGCGCCTCGGCCTCCTCGGAGAAATGGCCCGAGCCGTCATTGATGAAGAGCCGGTTCGGCCGGCCGTCGCGCGCCATGAAGGGCGGCATCGGGACCTGGCTGTAGTAGTCGCCGGCGGCCGGGACGTAGAGGTCGAGGTCGCCGTCGCGGTCGACGTCGGCGAACGCGGCCGAGAAGGTCGGGTCGGCGACGCCCACGCCCGCCTCCGCGGTCACGTCGACGAAACGCCGTTCGCCCGCCGAGCGCTCGTTGCGCAGCAGCTTCGTCCCGCCGAAGTGGTCGAGCACGCAGAGGTCCTGGTCGCCGTCGTTGTCGTAGTCGGCCGCCACGGCGCCGGCGCCGCTGATCGCGTCGAGCCCCCACTCGCGTGAGCGATCGTCGAAGCTCCCGTCGCCGCGATTGACGTAGAGCAGGCTGTGCTGTCCGTCGATCGCCGCGAGGTCGACGTCGCCGTCGCCGTCGAAGTCGGCCGCGGCGGCGCCGCTGCCGGGCATCGTCCCCTGCAGGATGAGGCACTTGCGGTCGATCGACTGGTTGCGATGGCGGTCCTTGAGGCCGGCGCGCGCCGTGACGTCCTCGAACTGCATTCGCGTGGCGCTCTCGTGCTCGACGGTGAACGGGTCCTGCGCCGTGATCGTGAGCCGGGCGACCGCGAGCCCCTCGGCGTCGGGCGGGAGCCGGCCGAGCTCGCGGAAGGTCGTGAAGCTCGAGAGGCGCAGCAGGTGGCGCGCGCCCTCCTCGTCGCGGCCGCCGACGCGGAAAAAGAACGTTGCGCTCGGCCGCTCCGAGAAGAGGTCGAAGTCGCGCACCTCCGATTCGACCGCGTCGATCGAGGCGCCGGCCGCGAGCAGCGGCTCGAGCTTGCTGCGCAGGTCGCGCACGGCGTCGGCCCCGCACCGCTGCGCCGTGGCCTCCTCGTCGAAGAGCGCGAGCAGAAGGTCGAGGCGGCGCGACGCGAGCGTCTTCTCGTAGCGGTCGAGCAGCGCGCGCTCGCCGGCGAGGCGGCCGATGCGGCCGACGTAGCGGTCGTTCCATGCCGCGGTGCACGCGGCGAGCGGGAGCAGGAGCGACAGAACAAGCAGCCGGACGATTCGCAGCATCAAGGCGCGATTCCTGGAGGGACCGCGGGAAGGAGTCGGAAAACGACGAGGTCGCCGCGCGCGCCGCCGGTGGCGAGCCGCGTCCCGTCGGGCGAGACGGCGACGGCGGTCACGCCGCCGCGATGGACGACGATCGGCGGCTCGATGCGCGGTTCGCCATCGACGTGCAGCATCGCGACGGCGTCGCCCTGCACCAGCAGCACGCGCCGCCCGTCGCCCATCGAATGAGGGATCGACGCCGGCGCGTCGACGCGCGCGACGAACTCTCCCGACTGGAGCGTCCTGAGCTCGAGCCCCGCCTCGTCGGTGACGACGAGCAGACCGGCCTCCTCGATCGCCGCGAGCCCGAGCGCCGCGTGGCCGAGGTCGACGGCGAAACGCGTCTGAAGCGTGCGTCGATCGCGGCACTCGAGGCGGGCGAAATCGGCAGGGCGGCCGGCGAGGAGGAAGAGCGACGCTCCTGCCGCGGCTGCCGCGATGGCCTCGACCTCGACCATCCTCGAGTCGCCGTCGCCGCCGTCGCTCGCCGCGAGGCGCCGCGAGAGCGCCGACCAGCCGACGAAGCCGCCGTCTTCAAGTGCGATCGCGCCGGTGAGGCGGCCCCAGCCGAACGGCTCGCCGGACCGCCGGACGGCGACCTGCTCGCCGCCGCGACGCCCGATCGCCAGCAGCTCGCCGCGCCCACCAGGAGCCGCCGCCGGGAGCGCGAGCGGCGACGCGGCCGCGGTCGCGCTCGCGAGGTCGACCCGCTCGAGCCCGCCGCGATAGTCGCCGATCGCGATCCACGCCGCGTCGTCGCTGAACGCGAGCGCGCTGATCGCCGGTCTTCCGTCGCCGGCCCGCCGGAAGAGCTCCTCGAGGTCGCTCGAGCGCAGCTTCGCCGGCGCCGCGCAGGCGGCGGCCACCATCGTGACGACCAGAGCGGCCGCTCGTCTCATCACTGCCGTCCGCCCTCGCCGCGCCGGACCACGATCCTGCGTCGCGTCGTCACGTTCGTCTCGGTCTGCGCGATCGGCTCAGCCCCGCCGGGCCAGCGCACGACGACCTCGACCGCTCCCTCGTGCGCGCCGAGCCCGAAGTGCTGCACGAGCGGGTGCTGGCTCAGGTAGGAGTCGCCGCAGACGACCTGCCGCACGAGCCGCTTCCCTTCCACGCGCACCTCGATGCGCGCGCCGACGCCGAAGCGGTTCAGTCCCTCCTGCGCGAGCGCGACCTCGAGCCACGCGGGACCGCGCTTCGCCGCCGGGAGAAGCGAGAGGAGGTCGTTGCGCAGCACGATCGCCGGCTCGTTCGAGCAGGTCACGATGAGGTCGAGGTCGCCGTCCTGGTCGAGGTCGGCGCTGACGGCGCCGCGGCCGGCGAGCTTGCGTCCGAAGAAGTCGCCCGCGCCCTCTTTGACCTCGCGGAAGCGGCCGCGGCCGTCGTTGGTGAAGAGGAGCTGGCGCTGCTCGTAGCCGCTGCCAAAGTGCTCCGGCTCGACGACGCCCGGCAGCCGATCGGCCGGCAGCAGGTGGCGGATCAGGAAGAGCGGCACGCTGGTGATCACGTGGCCGTTCGAGAAGAAGGCGTCGAGGTCGCCGTCGCAGTCGAAGTCCTGGAGCTCGCACGCCCAGCCGACGAAGGGGAGCGTCGCCGGATCGAGCCCCGCCTCGCGCGTCTCCTCGAGGAAGACGAGGCCGCCGTCGTTGCGGTAGAGCGAGTCGGGCTCGTGGTCGAAGTTGGTGACCAGGAGGTCGAAGCGGCGATCGCCGTCGACGTCGCCGCAGGCGACTCCCATCGAGCCCTGCGCCCGGCCGTCGCCGCCGAGCGCGACGCCCGCCTCGGCGGCGAAGTCGTCGAACGTCCCGTCGCCGCGGTTCACGAGCAGGGCGTTGGGCGTCGTGTCGTTGGCGACGTAGAGGTCGACGTCGCCATCCTCGTCGAAGTCGCAGGCGCAGACGCCGAGCCCCTTGCCCTTCGCGTCGGCCGCTCGCGCGTCCGCCGTGACGTCCGTGAAGGTCCCGTTGCCGTCGTTTCGGTAGAGGACGTTCGCCTGGGCGTCGAAGAAGTGAGGGAGCTGCTTGAAGTCCTTGAAGTCGGCGTGGCCGAGGTCGCCCCCGTAGCGGGCGAGGCGCCCCTCGAAGTCGACGTAGTTCACGACGTAGAGGTCGAGGTCGCCGTCGCGGTCGAAGTCGAAGAAGGTCGCCCCGGTCCCCCAGCGCGCGTCGCCGACGCCCGCCTGCGCGGTCACGTCGGTGAAGCGCAGTCCGCCGGCCTGCGTCGACGACGGCAGCGATGAATCGTTGCGCAGCAGCACGTTGGGCCCGTACCGCGTGACGTAGAGATCGAGGTCGCCGTCCCCGTCGTAGTCGCCGGCGACCGCTCCCATCGACCAGCCGGAGAGCCCGGCTCCCGAACCGTCGGTGACGTCGGTGACGTCGGTGAAGCGGATCTCGCCGTCCTTCGAATCATTGCGGTAGAGGCGGTTGACCGGCGGCGACGTGCCCTTCGGGTAGGGATCGAGCTGCGAGCCGGTGAGCAGGTAGAGATCCTCGTCGCCGTCGCCGTCGAAGTCGGCGCAGGCCAGCCCGCTCCCCATCGTGTCGAGGATGAGGAGGCGTCCCGAGCCGCCGTGGCCCGTGAAGCGGACGCCGCAGCGCTCGGTGACGTCGGTGAAGTGCGCATCGTCACCGGGGCCCGGCAGCGTGAGCCAGAGGAGAGAAGCCGCGAGCGTCATCGGTCCGCCTCTACGAGCGCGCCGCCGCGCGCTGGCCGAGCAGCCGACCGGTCTCCTCCCGCAGGTGGGTGAGCCCTTCGTCGAGCCGCTCCTGGTGGGTCCGGAACGAGAGGACGCAGATGCGGATGGCGAAGCGGCCGCGCACGATCGTCCCGGAGAGGTAGACGCGCTGGCGCGCGTTGACCCGCTCGAGGAGCTGGCGCGTGAGCGCATCGCTCTCGGCGTCGCCCGCGCCGCCGTTGCCGCCCTCCCCGTGACGTCCGACGCGGAACGAGACGATCGAGAGATCGGTCGGCGCGACCAGCTCGAGGCCGTCGATCGCACGCACCGCCGCCTCGGCGCGCCGCGCGAGGTCGAGCTTCTCCTGCAGCGCGTCGCGGAACGCTCGCGCGCCGAAGGTCTTGAGCGAGAGCCAGACGCGCAGCCCGCGGAAGTCGCGCGAGAGCTCGGGCGAGTGCTCGGCGAAGTCCTGCGCGCCGGCCTCGTCCGCATCGGACGGGACCGCGGGCAGGTAGGTGCTGTCGTGGACGTGAGGCGCCTTGAGGTCGGCGCCGTCGCGCACCAGCACGCAGCCGGTGCCGTAGGGCAGGAAGAGTCCTTTGTGCGGGTCGATCGAGAGCGAGTCGGCGCGGCCGATGCCGGCGAGCTTCGCCCGCCCGTCCGGCGCGAGCTGGAAGCAGCCACCGTAGGCGCCGTCGACGTGGAACCAGAGCCGCTCTCGGGCCGCGAGGTCGGCGAGCTCGCGCAGAAGATCAAGAGTGCCGGTGTGGACCGTCCCCGCGCTGCCGATCACGATCGCCGGCCGCAGTCCGCGCGCCCGGTCCTCGGCGATCGCCGCGGCGACACGTCGCGGGTCGAGCCGCAACGTCTCGTCGCTCGGCAGGAGCCGCATCCGCTCGCGCGGGAAGCCGAGGAGGCGCGCCGCCTTCGGGATCGAGTGGTGCGCCTGGTCGGAGGCGTAGAGGACGCCGTCCTGGAAGCGCTCGCCGAGCAGCTTCTCGCGCGCGCAGGCGAGCGCGACGAGGTTGGCGATCGAGCCGCCCGACGTGAAGACGCCGCGCGCCGCGCGCGGGAACTCGAACTCGTCGAGAAGCCAGCGTAGCGCCGTGCTCTCGAGCCGCGCGAGCAGCGGCGCCGCGGCGTAGAGGCCGACGAAACGGTTCGTCAGGCCGGAGACGAGGTCGGCGAGCACGGCCGTCGGAAGCCCTCCGCCGGGAACGTAGGCGAGATATCCAGGCCCGGCGGTCGTGAACGACTTCGGGACCCACTCCTTCACCACCCGCTCGAGCAGGCGCCTGGGGTCGTGCGGCTCCTCGGGCATCGGCTCCGCGATCGCCAAGAGCTCCTCGCGCGTCGGCGCCGGACCGTGCGCCGGCTGCGAGGGGAGCGACTCGACGTGCGCGAGCGCCAGCTCGACCGCCGAGCGGAACCATTCGCGCAGCGTCGGAATCGGTGGCTCGAGCGGCCAGGAGTTCTCGCTCGACGTCGTCTCGCGCATCCCGCGCAGCCTAGCGGAGAAGGGGACGTTTGTTACCTTGCCGCGCTTCGCACCGCTTCGCGTCCAAGGGCAGGGAACGACTCGCATGAACGTCCGCTGTGCTCCGTCGGCTCGTGTCGCGTCGCTCGGGATGGCCGCGCTCGCGTTCGTCGGCGACGGGACGAAGCAACTCACGCTCGAACAGACGGCAGGCCCCAAGCGCGTCGCCTTCTCGGCGCCGCCGCCGTCGATCGCCTTCGCACGCGACGGCGTCCACCTCGAGACGCAAAAGGAGGGCAGGACGATCTGGGTCGAGCCGAAGACGAAGGCGGAGAGCGAGCCGGCGGCGGCGCCGGAGCCTCCCGCCTCGAACGTGAAGGAGGCCGACCTCGTCGCGGCGCTCGGCAGGCTCGCCGGCTTCGACGAGGCGGCCGCGAAGCGCCTCGCCGGCAGCCGGCGCGCCGCGACGAGCGACGGCTCGGCCCTCCTGCTCGAAGGCGACGGCGAGCTCTACTTCTTCCGGGCCGGACGCGCGGAGGCGGTCCGGCTCACGTCGACGCCCGAGCCGGAGGAGAACGGCCGCCTCTCCCCTGACGGACGGCTCGCCTCGTTCGTGCGAGGCGGCAACGTCTTCCTCGTCGAGACGGAGGGCGGGCGCGAGCGGGCGATCACGAAGGACGGCGGCCCCGAGAAGCTCTACGGCAAGCTCGACTGGGTCTATCAGGAGGAGGTCTACGGGCGGGGCAACTTCCAGGCGTGCTGGTGGAGCCCGACCTCGCGCCACCTCGCCTTCCTCTCGCTCGACCAGAGCGGCGTCCCCCACCATCCGATCGTCGACGCCATCCCCGACCGCGCCGAGCTCGAGGACACGCGCTACCCGAAGGCGGGCGACCCCAACCCGAAGGTGGCGCTAGGCGTCGCGCGCGCGCGCGACGGCAAGGTCGTCTGGGTCGACCTCTCGAAGTACGACGGGACCGAGCCGATCGTCGCGCGCGTCGGCTGGACGCCCGACGGCAAGCGCGTCTGCTTCCAGGTCCAGGACCGCGAGCAGACCTGGCTCGACGTCGACTACGCCGACCCCGACAGCGGCAAGGTCGAGACGCTCTTTCGCGAGACGACCAACTCGTGGGTGAACGTGCTGATCGAGCCGCGCTGGCTCGGCGACGGGTCCTTCCTCTGGCTCAGCGAGCGCAGCGGCTTCACCCACGTCTACCGCTACGACGCGAGCGGCAAGCTCCTCGTGCAGATCACGAGCGGCGACTGGGAGGTGCACGAGCTCGCCGACGTCGACGAGACGCGACAGCTCATCTGGTTCACCGCGAGCCGCGACTCGGCGATCGGCGAAAACCTCTACCGCGTCGCGCTCGACGGCAGCGGCCTCACCCGGCTCACGCAGGGCGGGGGCAGCCACGCCGTCGAATGGAACGGCGATCGGAGCCTGTTCCTCGACCGCGTCTCGAGCGTCGCCTTCCCGCCCGAAGTAAGGCTGTGCGACGGGAGCGACGGGGGCGTGCTCGACGTCGTGGCGAAGGCCGACGTGAAGGCGATCGCGGAGTACGGTTACTGCCGGCCCGAGCTCCTGCAGATCCCGGCGCGCGACGGCCTGCTGCTCGACGCGTCGCTCGTCGCGCCGGCGGCGATCGAGCCGGGCCGCAAGTACCCGATCTGGCTGCCGACCTATTCGGGACCCGACGCCCCCTCCGTCGCCGATCGCTGGAACGGCGACCCGTGGACCCAGTTCCTGGCGCAGCAGGGCTACGCGGTCCTGCAGGTCAACAACCGGACGTCGAGCCGGAAGGGGCTCGCCTACGTCTCGCGGTGCTACCGGCAGTTCGGCGTCCAGGAGCTCGCCGACCTCGAGGACGCGATCGCCTGGGTCGGCAAGACGCAACCGTGGGCCGACGTCCAGCGCGTCGGCATCAGCGGCTGGAGCTACGGCGGCTTCATGACCGCCTTCGCGCTGACGCACGGCACGGCGTTCAAGCTCGGCGTCGCCGGCGCCGGCGTCTACGACTGGCGGCTCTACGACACGATCTACACCGAGCGCTACATGCTCACGCCGAAGAGCAACCCCGACGGCTACGCGAAGTCCTCCTGCATCGAGGCGGCGAAGGACCTCTCCGGCTACCTCGTCCTCGCCCACGGCACGGGCGACGACAACGTCCACTTCCAGAACACGCTGCAGCTCGCGCTTGCGCTCCAGAAGGCCGACAAGGAGTTCGAGATGATGGCCTACCCGCGCTCGCGCCATGGGTTGAGTTCGCCCGAGCAGCAGTGGCACTTCCGCAAGCTCACCTGGAAGGCGATCCGCGAGCGGCTGTAGCCAGGCCTCGCGTCGAGGCCGGCCTCCTTGTCAGCGAACCTCGATCGAACCGTTGTGGGTCGTCACCTCGAGGCGGCCGGCGCCGGGGTCGGCGTATTCGATCCGGAAGCTGTCGTCGCGCACGGTGGAGTTCGAGCCGTGCGCCGCCAGCGAGATCGACCCGTTGTGCGTCTCGCCCTGGAGGGTGCCGCGCAGCGCGCCGGCCGCCTCGACGACGATGGCGCCGTTGTGCGTGACGATCCGCCCGTTCACCGGGCCGCCCGTGAGCTTCGCCTTCACCCAGCCGTTGTGCGTCTCGAGGGCGATCTCCTGCGCCGGTCCGCGGTACTCGACGCCGCCGTTGTGCGTCAGGGCGGCCACGCAGGTCGAAGGCGAGTCGATGAAGACGCGGCCGTTGTGGCTCACGAGATCGAGCCGGCCGGCGGTGCCGCTCACCGTGATCTCACCGTTGTGCGACTCGAGCCGGGCCGCGAGCCGCGCGGGCGCCGTGATCTCGAACGAGACGCAGGAGCCCCAGCTCGAGTCGGGCGAGCGCGCCCATCCGGCCTCGACGTGGAGGACGGCGCCCTCCGTCCGGCACGACACGGTCAGGCAGGCGAGCGCCGCGCGGGCGTCCGCTTCGTCGTCGCCACCGGCGCGCTTCACCGCGGTGACGTGCACCGTCGTCTCGCTCGCGGCTGCGGCGCGCAGCGTGACCGAGCCGTTGTCGGTCACGGCCGCGAGTCGCTCGAGGTCGGTGGCACCGACGTCGAACTGCTCGCTCTCCTCCACCCAGACGTCAGGGCTGTTCCACTTCAGGTGGATCGCGCAGCCGGTCAGGGGGAGGGCGGCCGACAGAAGCGAAAACGCGGCGGGCCGAAGAGAGAGACGCATGGCGTACCTCCAGAAGAGACTCACTCCGCGCTCCTTCGAAGGAGCCGGTCGAGCGCGACGGCCGCGAGCAGCACGGCGCCCTTGATCACGAGGATCTCGTAGAACTGCAGGCTCAGCATCGTGAGGCCGTTGTCGAGCGCGCCCAGGATCAGCACGCCGGCCACCACGCCGAGCACGTGTCCCTCGCCGCCGGTGATCGAGACGCCGCCCAGCACCACCGCGGTCACGACGTCGAGCTCGAACCCGGTCGCGGCCGCCGGCAGCGCGTAGCCCTGACGGCCGAGCCCCATCACGCCGGCGAGCGCGAAGACGACGCCGGCGAGTCCGTAGGTGAGCGACTTGATCCGGCGGACGTTCACGCCGGCGAGGCGGCACGCCTCCTCGTTGCAGCCGATGCCGAAGAGCCACGTCCCGAAGACGGTGCGGTGGAGCAGGAACGCGCCGAGCAGGACGACGATCCCGGCGACGATGACCGGTCCCGGGACGCGGAGCCACGACCCGCCGCCGAGCCAGGTGAGCCACGTCCAGGTCGCGCCCCCGAACTCGTTGCGGACCGACTCGCCGCCGGTCAGCCACTGCACCGCGCCGCGGCCGATCGACATCGTGCCGAGCGTGGCGATCAGCGGCGGGATCCGGAGCCGCGTGATCAGCGCCGCCGTCCCCACGCCCCACGCGAAGCCGAGCGCGAGCACGAGCGCGACGACGAACAGCGCGGTCGAGCCCGAGTTCCTCGCGGCGTCGGCGAGGGGCGAGCCCTGCGCGGCGATCGAGCGGCACAGCAGCGCCGCGACCATGCCCGAGAGCGACAGGACGCTCCCGACCGAAAGGTCGATCCCGCCGGTCAGCACGACGAGCGTCATGCCGATCGCGGCCACCGCGAGGATCGCCGACTGGCGCAGGACGTTGACCAGGTTCTCCGACGCGAGGAAGGCGTGGTCGCGCGTGGTCGCACCGAAGAAGAGCACGAGCAGGCCGAGCACGACGAAGATGCCGAAGTCGCGCCAGCGCGCCAGCCGGAGCGATCGATCGCTGCTATCGCGCGGCAAGCTGCATCACCTCCTCCGAGCTCGTGGCGGCGGTCGTGAGCTCGCCGACGATCCGCTTCTCGCGGAAGACGAGCAGCCGGTCGGTGAGCGCGAGGAGCTCCGGAAGCGACGAGCTCGCAATGACGAGCGCGCAGCCGTCGCGCGAGAGGTCGCGCAGCGCCTGGTAGATCTCCTGTCGGGCGCCGACGTCGATCCCGCGCGTCGGCTCGTCGAGCAGCAGCACGCGGCCGCCGGCCGCGAGCCAGCGCGCCAGGACGACCTTCTGCTGGTTGCCGCCCGACAGCGCCGCGACCGGCGCGTCGAGCGACGGCGCCTTGAGGCGGACGCGCGCCGCGAACTTCGCCGCGAGCGCCCGCACCCGGCCGGGGAGCAGCGCGCCGCAGCGTGCGAGCCCTGCGAGAACCGCCAACGCCACGTTCTCGCCCACCGGGCGCCGCAGGATCGCCCCCTGCGTCTTGCGGTCCTCCGGCACGAGGCAGAGCCCGGCGGCGATCGCCTCTCGCGGCGAGCGCGGATCGAGGAGACGTCCATCGAGACGCAGCTCGCCGCCCGTGCGCCGATCGGCCGCGAAGAGGGCGCGCAGCGTCTCGGTCCGCCCCGCGCCGACGAGCCCGGCGAGGCCGACGACCTCGCCCGCGCGCACGTGGAACGAGACGTCGGCGATGCCGCTCGCGGCCGAAAGCCCTCGCACCTCGAGTCGGACCGCTCCCAGTCGCCGGTCAGGATGGTGCGGCGGCGCGCTCTCGTCGGCGTTCCCGAGGTCGCGTCCGACCATGAGACGGACGAGGTCGCGGCGAGCGAGTCCGGCGACCGGCCCCTCGTGGACCTGCCGGCCGTCGCGCAGCACCGTCACCCGATCGGCGAGATCGAAGACTTCCTGGAGCCGGTGGCTGATGAAGAGCACGGCGACGCCGCGTTCCTTGAGCTCCTTCACGACCGCGCAGAGCCTTGCGACCTCGGCCGGCGTGAGCGGCGCGGTCGGCTCGTCCAGCACGAAGAGTCGGGCGTCGAAGGCGAGCCCCTTGACGATCTCGACCACCTGCTTCTGGCCGACGGTGAGCCGGGCGACCTTCGCGTCGGCCGCGATCGCCACGCCGAGCTCGTCGAGCAGTTCCTGCGTGCGCCGCCGCATTGCGGCGCGGTCGGGCAGTAGTCGCAGGCGGCGCGGCTCGTGGCCGAAGAAGGCGTTCTCGGCGACGGTCAGGTTGTCGAGGAGTGCCTGCTCCTGGTGAACGACGCGGATGCGCAGCGCCTGCGACCGCGTGGGAGTGAGCGCCGCGTAGCTCGTCTCCCCCACCACGATCCGGCCGGCGGTCGGCGCGATGGCGCCAGCGAGCAGCTTCACGAGCGTCGACTTGCCCGCGCCGTTCTCCCCGACCAGCGCGTGCACCTCGCCCGCTCGAAGCGAGAGCGACACCCCCTCGAGCGCCAGCGCGCCGCCGTAGCGTTTGGAGACGCCGTGAAGGCGCGCGATCGGCGACGTGGTCGTGGCGGCTCTCCCTCCTCCGGAAGCGGGCAGAGCGTACCACGCGCCGATCGACGCTCGCGCGAACCGCGAGCGAAAGCGCGCGAGGAGTCACGCCGCGCGCCGAGGGCCGGCCGAAGAATGCGGGCATCCTCTGTGCGCTCGGCTCGATCTGCTACGTTGAGCGCGGGGAGGTCCGGAAGGAGTGAAGACGATGCCCACGTCGCCGGATCGATTCATTCGGGCGAGAGTGCTGGGAATCGCGGCCGCGTCGCTGATGGCCGCATGCGGAGGCGGCGGAGGCGGTGGCACCACCTACGACAAGAGCGGGCAGCTCCTCTCGGTCACCTTCCCCGATCCCAACGACGTCAACGCCGAGGCGACCGACACACCGCCCGCGAGCGCGCCGCTGGTCCAGCAGATCGTCTTCACGTTCAGCGCGCGCCCCGATCCCAATCGCATCAGCGCCAACACGCTCCAGGTGCGCGACGCCGCCAATCTCCCGGTCTCGGGCTCGTTCACGGTGGTCGACGAGGTCGTCACCTTCACGCCGACGCTGCCGCTGCGGCCC
>Ga0247727_10001027_pt1 | contig 68005 bp, 62 predicted proteins | sample WisWelCaveWW1625_FD_202498 | JGI IMG/M metagenome (GOLD analysis project Ga0247727, IMG submission 202498) | Biofilm microbial communities from Wishing Well Cave, Virginia, United States - WW16-25 | ecosystem: Environmental > Aquatic > Deep subsurface > Groundwater > Cave microbial mat | place... | reverse complement strand
AGATGATCGACGACTTCATCAAGCGCCGGCACGGGCAGACGCGCTCGAGCTACGAGCACCCGGCGCTCGAGCCGATCCTGAAGGAGACCTACGGCGTCATGGTCTACCAGGAGCAGGTGATGCAGATTGCCTCGGCGCTCGCCGGCTTCACGCTCGGCGAGGCCGACCTGCTGCGCAAGGCGATGGGCAAAAAGAACGCCCTGGTGATGGCCGCCCAGATGGACCAGTTCTTGAAGGGCTGCGCCTCGCGCGGTGTTCCGGAGAAGAAGGCCCGCAAGATCTGGGATCTGATGGAGCAGTTCGCCGGCTACGGCTTCAACAAGTCGCACTCGGCGGCGTACGCCTGGCTTGCCTACCAGACCGCCTACCTGAAGGCGAACTTTCCGGCCTTCTTCCTGGCGGCGCTGCTCACCTCGGAACGCGCCAATACCGACAAGATGGTGCAGTACATCGGCGAGTGCCGCGAGATGGGCATCCGCGTGCTACCCCCCGACGTCAACGAGTCGCAGATGTTTTTCACGGTTGTCACCACAGCCCTGGGCTCCTCACGGCCGGAAGCCACGGGTAGCGGCGGAGCCGGAGGGCTCCCGGCTGGGCATGCCGACATCCGCTTCGGACTGGCTGCCCTCAAGAACGTGGGCGAAGGCGCCGTCGAGGCAGTGCTCCAGGCGCGGCGCGAGGGCGGTCCCTTCCGGTCGCTCTTCGATTTCTGCGACCGCGTGGACCTGCGCGCCGTGAACCGGCGCGTCATCGAGAGCTTCGTCAAGAGCGGCACGTTCGACTCGAGCGACGCGAGGCGCGCCGCGCTCTTCGCGGCTCTCGACAGCGCGACGGAGGGTGGCCTGAGGCAAAAGCGCGACCGTGACTCCGGGCAGGCGAGCCTGTTCGGCGCCGCGGGACCCGCGCTAGAGGAGGCGGCACGCGAGCGCGTCCCGGACGCGCCGCCCTGGTCCGAGGCGGAACGGCTCGCGTTCGAAAAGGAGTCGCTCGGGTTCTTCATCTCCGGTCACCCCCTCGAGCGCTTTCGTGTGGAGCTCGCGCAGTGGGCGAGCGCCACCACCGCGACGCTCGCGCAGCAGGCCGCGGGCGGAGAGCTGACGGTGGGCGGCCTGGTGACCGCGCTGCGCCTGATCAAGACCAGGAAGGGCGACCGGATGGCGAGCTTCGTGCTCGAGGACCTCGAGGGCAGCGTCGAGACGCTGGTGTTTCCCGAGGCGTACCGGAAGGCGGGCGCCCGGCTCGCCGACGATCAGGTCGTGCTGGTGAAGGCACGCGCCGAGATCCAGGACGACGGCCGCGCGCGTCTTCTGGCCTCGGACGTGATGCCGCTCGACCAGGCCAAGCTCGCCGAGGCGCGCCACGTGACGATCCGCGTGCCGCTCTGGGCCTGGGACCGCGGCAAGGGCGAGCGGCTCCGCGATATACTCGGCGCGCACCGGGGTGATTGCCCGGTGACACTCGAAATCGTGCGTCCCGGGTCGTGGTCCGCGGCGCTCGCCGCGAGCGCATACTTCCGGGTGCAGCCCGACGCGATGCTGCGGAACGAGGTCGAGGCGCTGCTCGGTCCCGGCGCCCTGGTGCTGGCGCGCACGAGCGGCCCGCCGAGCGACGTCTGAGGCCGGGCGAAGAGGGAGAGGCATGGCCGAGACGGACTTCGAAGCGCCGCTCGTCGAGCTGCAGAAGCGGATCGACGAGCTCGCCAAGTGGCCGGGCGACCCCGAGAAGGACCGCGAGGCCAGGCGCCTGGGCGCCGAGCTCGACGCCCGCAGGCGTGAGGTCTACGCGAGCCTCACGCCTTGGCAGAAGACGCTCGTAGCGCGCCATCCGAACCGCCCCTACACGCTCGACTATGTGCAGGCGCTCTTCAGCGAGTGGACCGAGCTCCACGGCGACCGGCGTTACGGCGACGACCCCGCGCTCGTGTGCGGGTTCGCGCTCTACCACGAGCGGCCCGTGTGCGTCGTCGGCCACCAGAAGGGCCGTGATACCAAACAGAAGATCCACCGCAACTTCGGCATGCCCAAGCCCGAGGGTTACCGCAAGGCGATGCGCGTGATGGAGCTCGCCGCGCGCTTCGCGCGCCCGATCCTGAGCTTCGTGGACACGCCGGGAGCCTACCCCGGCCTCGACGCCGAGGAGCGCGGCCAGGCCGAGGCGATCGCCTGGAACCTGCGCGAGATGGCGCGGCTCGAGACGCCGATCATCGTGACCGTGACCGGCGAAGGCGGCAGCGGGGGAGCGCTGGCGATCGCCGTCGGCGACCGCGTCAACATGCTGGAGCACTCGGTGTACTCCGTCATCTCACCCGAGGGCTGCGCTTCGATCCTTTTCCGCGACGCCTCGCGCGCCGAGCAGGCGGCACAGGCGATGAAGATCACGGCCGGCGACATGCTCGGCATGGGCCTCGTCGACGAGGTGATCGAGGAGCCGCCTGGAGGCGCCCACGTCGCGCACGAGGCGCTCTTCAGGAGCGTCGACGAGGTGCTGTGGCGCCAGCTCCAGGAGCTCAGCAAGGTCCCGCGCGAGCGGCTGCCCGACGCGCGCTATCGCAAGTTCCGGGAGATGGGCCGCGCGGGCCGTGAGTTCCGCGAGGCGTCTCAGTAGGGGGGACGCTGCGCCGCGTCCCCCTCTCACCTGCTCCGCTCGCTGGAGTGAATGGCCATGAGCTTCGCCCACCCGGGTCAGGCTTGAAGGCCGTCGTGACCATGCCAAGGGCCGTTCACGACCCCGGCTGTAGAATGGTGGTGTGGCCGCGAGCGCATTGAGACACGATCCCGCGAGGCTGGCGCGGCGCGGCCTGCTCGGCCTGGTGCTGCTGGTGAGCCTCGTGGTCGCCTGGAGCCTGTTGCGGCCCGCGCCGACAGCCACGACCGCCGCCAGCCCGGCGCCTGCCGCCCCTGCCGGAACGACGCTGGGCGACATGGCGTTCCTGCGCTTCCACGACGACAGCCGCAAGATCGAGGTGAAGGCCCGCGAGATGGTGCGCCAGCAGGGCGACGCCATGATCATGCGCGGCGTCCTTGCATCGCTTCCGTTCGTCAGCGAGGGCCGGCCCGGCAGCGTCACGATCCGCGCCGACGAGTGCCAGTACCAGCCCACGCTCGAGCGCGCCGCCTTCAAGGGCAACGTCCAGCTGCGCACGGACGACGGCTTCGAGCTCGACACGGACAGCCTCAAGTACTGGGGCGACAAGGAACGCGCCTTCACCCGCGACCCGCTGCGCTTCAAGCGCGGCGTGCTGTCGGGAACCGCCACGGGGCTCGAGTACCGCGCCGGCTCCGGCGTCCTGCTCCAGGACAGCGTGCGCGTCCGCATCGAGAGTGCATCCGGTCCGCCGACCGATGTCGAATCACAGTCGGCGACCGGCTCGCGCGAGGAGCGGGTGATCACCTTCACGGGCGCCGTGGCCGTGCGCCAGGGCACCCGCGAGCTGCGCGCGGCGAGCCTGCGGCTCGACATGAGCGAGGACATGGGGTCCGTGGAGCGCGCCACGGCGAGGGGCCAGGTGGACACGGTCTCGGGCGCGGGTGCCCCGGTCCCCGGCTCGGCGGCGCCCGCCTCCGGGACGAAGCGGCTGCGCAGCGAGCGGCTCGAGGTGAGCTTTCGTGCGAAGGGAATCCTGCAGCAGGCGCTCGCGACGGGCGCGGCTTCGCTCGAGGTCGAGCCGGGGCCGCTCGAGCCAAAGGAGCGCCGGCGCGTCGCCGCGGCGCGCCTGCGCTTCGACTTCGATCCTCTGGGCCGGCTGGCCTCGGTCCACGGGCTCCCCGGGACGGGCGCCCGGCCGGGGCCGAAACAGCGTGCGGTTCTGACCGCCGAGCCGCTGGCGGCGACGGCGGGAGCCGCGCGGCGGGTCGAGAGCGACGTGTTCGACGCGGCGCTGGATCCCGTGACGGGCGGCGTGACGGGCGCCACGTTCGAGGGCGACGTGGCGTTCCGGGAGCCGGGGCGCACGGCCTGGGCCGGCCACGGGGCGTACGACCAGGCCGCGGGCACGCTGCTGCTGACGGGCAATCCACGCATCGTGGACGAGGCGGAGGGCTCGGAGCTGCGGGGCCAGAGGATCCGGATCGGGACACGCACGCGCGCGGTGGCGGCGAGCGGCAGCGTGCGCCACAGCGTGGCAGGTGCCGCGGGCGGCGCCCGCCCGGGGCTCTTCGGTGGACGGGAGCCGACCGTCTTCTTGTCCCGGGAGTTCGAGTTCGACCCGCCCACGCGCACGGCGCGCTACCGTGACAACGCGCTCGTCAGGTCCGGGAGCGACGAGGTGCGCGCGCCGCTCATCACGCTCGAGGACCCGGGCAGGGGCCAGCGACGCCTGAGCGCGAGCGGCGGCACGGCTTCGCTGCTGCACCCGCGGCCCACGGCGGGAGCGACGCGCGAGCCGGCCGCGGTCGAGGCGCGCAGCCGCGAGATGCAGTACCAGGAGGCCGTGAGCCGCATCGTGTACACCGGCGAGGTCGAGATCCGCCAGGGGGACATCCTGACGCGAAGCCCCGAAGCGATCGTGCTGCTCTCGCGGGACGGCGGCAACCTCGACCGGTTGCTCGCGGGCGCGCCGGTCGAGGTGCACCAGGGCGCGCGGCGCGCCACGGGCGAGCGCGGCGTCTACACTCCGGCCAACGAGACGTTCGTGCTGACCGGCGAGCGGGTCGTGCTCCACGACGCCGACCGGCGCCTCGAGGGACGCATCCTCACCTTCGAGGTGGGCAGTGATAGGATCCGCGTCGACGGCCGCGAGGAGGTGCGGACGGAGGCCGTCTTCAGGCGGAAGGAGCCTCCCCAGCCTTGAGCGGGTCTGTCCCCGGGAGGGAGCGCGCGGCGCCGCGGGTGCTGCGCGCGTTGGCACTCACCAAGTCCTACGGCCGGCGCGTCGTGGTGCGCGACGTCGCGCTCGAGATCCGCCAGGGCGAGGTGGTGGGCCTCTTGGGGCCGAACGGCGCGGGCAAGACGACGACCTTCTACATGGTGGTGGGCCTGGCGCGGCCCGATGCGGGCTCCGTCACGCTCGGCGAGCAGGACATCACCGGCATGCCGATGTACCAGCGCGCGCGCGCTGGGATCGGTTACCTGCCCCAGGAGGCGAGCGTCTTCCGCAAGCTCACCGCGGAGGAGAACGTGCTCGCGATCCTCGAGACGCGCGGGCTTCCGGCGGCCGATCAGCGCGCCCATGCACGCGAGCTGCTCGTCGAGCTCGGGATCCAGGCGATGGCGCGCCAGCCGGCCTACACGCTGTCGGGCGGCGAGAGGCGGCGGCTCGAGATCTGCCGCGCGCTCGCGGCGGAGCCCTGCTTCATCCTGCTCGACGAGCCCTTCGCCGGGATCGATCCGCTCGCCGTGATCGACATCCAGAGGATCATCGCGCACCTGCGCGACCGCGGCATCGGCATCCTGATCACCGACCACAACGTGCGCGAGACCTTGAAAATAACCGACCGCGCCTATATTCTGAGGGACGGAAATGTCTTCCGTTCCGGCACGCCGCAGGAGCTGGCCTCGGATTCCGAAGTGCGCCGCGTCTATCTCGGGGAGGGATTCCGTCTCGAGGGCCGCGAGGCCTGACGCCCGCGCCCGCGGCGGAGCCTGAGCTTGGCGCTGCACCAGAAGCTCGGGCTCTCCGTCCGCCTGTCGCAGCGGCTGATCCTGACGCCGTCGTTGCAGCAGGCGATCAAGCTGCTTCCGCTCACGACGCTGGAGCTGGCCGAGGTGCTCGAGCAGGAGGTGATGGAGAACCCGCTGCTCGAGGAGGTGCCGGTCGAGGATACCAAGACGGCCGAGGAGATTGCGCAGGAGGCGCAGGAGGCCCCGGCGGCCGAGCGCGAGCGGGCCGACGACCCGCTCAAGGAGATCGAGATCGAGCGCTTCTTCGAGGACTACTTCGACGACGGCGGCGAGCGGCGAATGCGGCCCGCCGAGCTGCCCGAGGTGCCGCCGATCGAGAACACGCTCACAGAGTCGCTCGACCTGTACGACCACCTGCTGTGGCAGCTGCGCATGACCGAGGCCGACCTTGCCGAGCTCGAGATCGGCGAGGCGATCGTGCAGAACCTCGACGAGGACGGCCTGCTGCGCGTCACGCTCGAGGACGTGGCGGCGATGGGGCCGTGGCCCATGGAGGCGGTCGAGAAGGCGCTCGGCCTGGTGCAGTCGCTCGATCCGCCCGGGGTGGCCGCCCGCAGCCTCACGGAGTGCCTGCGCATCCAGCTGCGGGTGCTGGGGCTCGAGAACTCGCCGGCAGACATAATGGTGCGCGACCACATGAAGCAGCTGCAGAGCCACCAGTATCCGGAAATCTCGCGCCAGCTGGAGCTCACCCCCGACGAGGTGTCACACCACCTCGAGATCATCCGCGGGCTGTCGCCGCGCCCCGGCAACCGCTACAGCTCGAAGCGCTCCGACTACATCCTGCCCGACGTGTTCGTGGTGAAGGAGGGCGACGAGTACAAGATCCTGCTGAACGACGACGGGCTGCCCAAGCTGCGCATCAGCCCGACTTACAGGCGCATGCTGGACAACAAGGAGCCGGGCTCGGAGGAGACGCGCGCGTACGTCAAGGACAAGCTCAGGAGCGCGCTCTGGCTGCTGAAGAGCGTCGACCAGCGCCAGCGCACGATCTACAAGGTGGCCGAGTCGATCGTCAGGCACCAGCGCGCGTTCCTGGACCACGGCGTCACGCAGCTGCGGCCGCTGGTGCTGCGCGACGTGGCGAGCGACATCGGGATGCACGAGTCGACCGTCTCGCGCGTCGTGGCCAACAAGTACATGCACACGCCGCGCGGCGTCTACGAGATGCGCTTCTTCTTTCACAGCGGCATCACGTCGACGATGGGCGAGGCAGTGAGCTCCGTGTCGATCAAGAATCGGATCCGGAAGATGATCGAGGCGGAGGACGCGGCGCGGCCGCTCTCGGACTCGCGCATCGCCGAGGTGCTGGAAGCGGAGGGCCTGCCGCTCGCGCGCCGGACCGTCGCGAAGTACCGCGAGGAGCTGCGCCTGCCGCCCTCCAACCTGCGCAGGACCGTGCACTAGAACCTGATGAAAGAGCGCCGGAGGCAAGGGCGGCGGCCGACGCTCCCGCTCGCACCCGCGCCGAAGGACGGCGCCAGCGTGGCGGTGAGCGAGCTCGTCCTCGGGGGGGCCGAGGCACTGACGCTCGAGCTCGTCGCGGGGCGCGCGGGGATCGAGAGCCGGATCCACCTCGCGCGTATCCAGCGCCCGGGCCTGGCGCTCACCGGTTACACCGACTACATCCGCTACGGCCGCGTGCAGATCGTGGGCAACAGCGAGGCCGGCTACCTGCGCAAGCTGCCCGCGCGGCGGCGGCGGACGATCCTGAAGAAGCTCTGCCGCTGCCGCATCAGCTGCTTCGTCGTGACCAAGGGCCTCCCGCCGGCGCCCGAGCTCCTGTCCGCGGCCGACGCGCGCGGCATCCCGGTCCTGACGACGCCGCTCGAGTCGACGCCGTTCATCAAGCTGCTCTCGGCGTTTCTGGAGGAGCGGCTCGCGACCCGGCTGCACCTGCACTCCGTGCTGCTCGACGTGTTCGGCCTGGGCGTGTTGATCCTGGGTGAGAGTGGGATCGGTAAGTCGGAGTGCGCGCTCGAGCTGATCGACCGCGGCCACCGCCTGGTGGCCGACGACGTGGTCGAGGTGAAGCGCATCGGCGACCTGTTGGTGGGAGTGTCACCCGACCTGACCCGCTACCACATGGAGCTGCGCGGCCTCGGCGTGCTGAACATCAAGGACCTCTATGGCGTCTCCTCGATGCGGCTCAGCAAGCGGATCGAGCTGGTCGTCCAGCTCGAGCGCTGGGACGCGGCCAAGGAGTACGACCGACTGGGGCTCTGCGGCGAGAAGTTCCTGATCCTGGGCGCCCCGGTCCCGCTCGCGCGGATGCCGGTCGCCCCGGGGCGCAACATCGCGCTCCTGATCGAGGTCGCGGCGCGCAACCAACTGCTGCGTGAGGGTGGCTACGACGCGGCGCGGCGCTTCGTCGAGCGCGTGGACGAGCTGGTCGCGGCGCCGCGGCGGACGCGCGGCAGGAAGTCGCGCTCCGCGCGGGGGCGCGCGTGATTCCGGCCGAGCGACGCCGGCCGAAGCTGCTGGTGATCACCGGGCTCTCGGGCTCGGGCAAGACGCACGTCTCGCGCGCGCTCGAGGACGCCGGCTGGTTCTGCGTCGACAACCTGCCGACCGTGCTGGTGCCGTCGTTCGCGGAGCTGGTGCGCCGCTCGCCCGAGCTGCGGCACACCGCGCTCGTGGCGGACCTGCGCGAGCGCGGCTTTCCGGCGACGTTCCCCGACGTGTACCGGGCGCTCAAGCGGCAGCCCGGGCTCGCGGCGTCGCTGGTGTTCCTCGAGGCGGACGAGCGCACGCTGCTCAGGCGCTTCAGCGAAACGCGACGGCCGCACCCGCTGGCGGGGCGCGAGCCCGCCGCACTCGGGATCCGTGCGGAGCGCGAGGCGCTGCGTGGGGTCCGGCGCCTGGCGGACGCGATCCTGGACACGTCGCGCTTCACGGTGCACGAGCTGCGCGACTACGTGCGCGAGCGTTACGACACGCGCGCGGACGCGCGCCGCATGCTGGTGTCGGTGCTGTCGTTCGGCTACAAGTTCGGGCTGCCGCCCGAGGCCGATCTGGTGTTCGACGCGCGCTTTCTCGCCAACCCCAATTTCGTGCCGGGGTTGCGCCGGCTCACGGGTGCGGACGCGCCGGTCATCGGCTTCCTGAGGCGCAAGCCCGACACGCAGCGCTTCCTGAAGCGGGTGCTCGGGCTCGTGGGATTCGTGCTGCCGCGGCACGAGCGCGAGGGGCGCAGCTACTTGACGATCGCCGTCGGCTGCACCGGCGGCCGGCACCGCTCGGTGATGCTGGCGGGTGCGATCGGGACGGCCGTGCGCAAGAAGGGCTTCCCGGTGCGCGTCGAGCACCGGGACGTGGGTCAGGAGTGAGGCCATGATCGGGATCGTGGTGGTGACGCACGGGCGGGTGGCCGAGGAGCTCGTGAGCGCGGCGCGCACGATCCACGGCGAGCTCCCGGGGATCGTCGCGGTGTCGATCGGGTGGGGGGACGACGCGGGCGCCGCGAGCGCCGCGATCGAGCGCGGCATCGCCGAGGCCGCGGGCCCCGACACGCTGGTGCTGACGGACATGTTCGGGGGAACTCCCACCAACCTGAGCCTGCCGTTCCTGTCGGAGCACGTCGAGATCGTCACCGGCGTGAGCCTCCCGATGATCATCAAGGCGGCGTCGCTGCGCGAGGGAGCGCTGCTGGAGGTCGCGCGCGCGGTGCGCGAGCAGGGCAAGGGCGCGATCTTCGTCGCGAGCGAGATCCTCGGCGCCGGGAAGCCGTGATCCGCCGCTCGCTGCTGATCCGCAACCGACTCGGGCTGCACGCGCGCGCGGCGGCGCGCTTCGTGCACACCGCGAGCCGCTTCCGCTCGCACGTGAGCGCGGGCCGGGACGGCCGCACGATGGACGGCAAGTCGATCCTCGGGATCCTGCTGCTCGGCGCCTCGCAGGGGACCGAGATCGAGGTGACGCTGGACGGTCCGGACGAGGCCGAGGCGCTCGCGGCGCTCGCGGCGCTCGTCGCGGGCGGGTTCGGGGAGGGGGCATGACGAGCCTGCGCGGGACCGGCGTGTCGCCGGGGATCGCGGTGGGAAAAGCGCTCGTCGTCGAGCACGAGGCGGGACCGGTGTTCCGGCTGTCGCTCGCGGCCAGGCAGCTCGAGCCGGAGGTCGATCGGCTCGAGCAGGCGCTCGCGACGTCGGCCGCACAGCTCGAGGCGATCAAGCAGCGCCTGTCGCGCGAGGTGGGGGCACCCCACGCCTACATCTTCGACGCCCACCTGCTGATGCTGCGCGACCCGCTGCTGCGCGATCGCGCGCTTGCGGTGGTGCGGCAGCAGGCGGTGAACGCCGAGTGGGCGCTTCGGACCGTCTCGGAGAGCCTGCACGCTCTCTTCAGCCAGTTCAGCGACGCCTACCTGCGCGAGCGCAGCACCGACCTCGACGACGTGATCGGCCGGATCCAGCTGAACCTGCGCGGCTCGCCCGGCGCGCCCTCGCTCGCCCGGCTGCCGGAGCCGGTCGTGCTGGTCGCGGGCGACCTGCGGCCGTCCGAGGCCGCCGAGCTCGACTGGGACCGGGTGCTCGCGATCGTGACCGACGTCGGCTCGTCGACCTACCACACCGCAATCATCGCCCGCTCGCTCGGGATTCCCGCCGTGGCCGGGCTGAAGCAGGCGACCCGGCTCGTCCCGCCCGGCGGGATCGTGGCGGTGGACGGATCGCGCGGCGAGGTGGTGGTCGAGCCCTCACCGGAGGCGCTCGTCGCGCTGCGTGCCGCGCAGGAGCGGCACCGGCGCGAGGACGAGCGCCTGCGCGGCACGCGCGGCCTGGCCGCCTGCACCCCGGACGGCGCCCTGGTTCGCCTGGAGGCCAACGTCGAGTTCCCCGAGGAAGCGGCCACCGCGCAGCTGTACGGGGCTCAGGGGATCGGCCTCTTCCGCTCGGAGTACCTGCTCGGGCGCGGGTTGCGCTTCCCGACGGAGGAGCAGCAGCTCGACGTCTACCGCCGCCTGCTCGAGCAGATGCACCCGTACCCGGTGACGGTCCGGACCTGGGACGTGGGCAGCGAGGCGCTCGGCCCCGCCGGCCCGTCGAGCCCGAACCCGGCGCTGGGCGAGCGCGCGCTGCGGCTCTTGCGCCGCTCCGTGGAGCCCTTCCGCGTGCAGCTGCGGGCGCTGCTGCGGGCCGGGACGTACGGGCCGATCCGGATCATGTTCCCGTTCGTGAGCGGCGTCTCCGATCTGCGCCAGGGGCTCTCGCTCCTCGACCAAGCCAAGGCGGAGCTGCGCGCCGAAGGCATCCCTTTCAGCGACGACGTGCCGGTGGGCGTCAACGTCGAGGTGCCGAGCGCGGCCGTGGTCGCGGACCGCCTCGCGGCCGAGGTCGACTTCTTCAGCGTCGGCACGAACGACCTGATCCAGTACCTGCTCGCGGTGGACCGCAGCGACCCGCGCGTGTCATCCCTGTACGAGCCGCTGCATCCGGCCGTGCTGCGGACGCTCGCGGGGATCGCCCGCGCGGCGGAGGCGTCGGGCCGGGCGCTCTCGCTGTGCGGCGAGATGGCCGGCCAGCCGCTGCAGGCGGTGCTGCTCGTGGGCCTCGGTTTCCGCTCGCTGTCGATGACGCCACAGGCGATCCCGCGCGTGAAGGAAGCGCTGCGGGCGGTGCTGGCGGAGGACGCGGCGGCGCTCGCCGCGCGCTGCCTCACGCTCGCGAGCGGGAGCGAGATCGAGGCGCTCGTGCGCGAGACGCTGACGCCTCAGGGGGTCAGGGGGGGCGGGATGCCCCCCCTCTAGCTCAGTCCGCCAGTCCGTTGTTCGTTTCGGCTCTCCGTTCCCGTTGTCCGTTCGCTCAGTATCTGGCCGTTTCGCGCATCGCGGCAGCGAGCGTCGCGACCTGGGGCAGGATCTTGTCCTCGAGCACGGGGTTGTAGCCCACGAAGGTGTCGAGGGCGCCCACGCGCCGCACGGGAGCGTCGAGATGCTCGAACAGCTCGCCCGCGATACGGGCCGCGATCTCGGCGCCGTAGCCCCAGGACAGGCAGTCCTCCTGGGCCACCACCACGCGGCCGGTGCGGCGCACGCTCGCCGCGACGGCGTCCCAGTCCCAGGGGCTGAGCGTGCGCAGGTCGAGTACCTCAGCCTCGATCCCCTCGGTCGCCAGCTGCCGGGCGGCGACCAGCGAGCGCTGCACGAGGGCTCCGAACGTGACCACGGTAAGGTCGCGCCCCTCGCGCTCGCGCGCCGCCTTGCCGAACGGGATCATGTAGTCGGGACCCGGGTAGAGCCCCTTGTTGTGGGTCTGGCGGTAGAGGTGCTTGTGCTCGAGGAACAGCACCGGGTCGTCGCAGCGGATCGCGGTCCGCAGCAGCCCGTTGGCGTCCTGGGCGTTCGACGGGATCACGACGCGCAGGCCCGGCACGTGGGTGAAGAGCACCTCGCCGCATTGGCTGTGATAGACGGCGCCGCCCTGCAGGTAGCCGCCGTAGGTCACGCGGATCACGACCGGGCACTTGAAGGCGCCGTTCGAGCGCCAGCGGATGAGCGCGAGCTCGTTGCGGATCTGCATGTACGCCGGCCAGATGTAGTCGAAGAACTGGATCTCCGCGACGGGCTTCAGGCCCCGCGTCGCGAGCCCGATCGCGCGGCCGACGATGTTGGCCTCGGCGAGCGGCGTGTTGTAGACGCGCCCCGACCCGTGGCGCCGCTGCAGGTTGTGGGTGACCTTGAAGACGCCGCCCTTGCCCTTGACCTCGGCCAGGCTCTCTTCGCGCGAGCAGTCCGCCACGTCCTGGCCGAACAGGAGGATGCGCGGGTCGCGCGCCATCTCGTCGTGCAGGCAGGCGTTCAGCAGGTCGACCATCGTCTTGGGCGTGCCCTGCGGCTGCGGCTCGCTGGCAAAGGCGGGCGAGCCCGGGTCGACGTCGGCCGAGTAGACGTGACGCTCGACGCTCGCGGGATCGGGCGGCTGCGCCGCGAGTGCTTCGTCCGTGGCCGCGTTCACCTCCCGCTCGACTTCCTCGCGCAAGCGTGCGAGCTCGGCCTCCGTGGCGCTGCCCTCGTCGAGCAGGCGACGCGCGAAGGCATCGACCGGATCGCGCGCGGCGTCGGCTTCACGCTCGCCGGGCGAGCGGTAGAGCGCCTCGTCGTCGGAGAGCGAATGCGAGTAGGGCCGGATCACCGTGGCGTGCACCAACGCCGGGCCCTTGCGCGAGCGGCACCACGCCGCCGCCTCGCCGAGCACGGCCAGGCTCGCGAGCGGGTCGCAGCCGTCCACCTCGCGCACCAGCAGGTTGGGGAACTCGCGCACCAGCCGCGAGATGCTGCCGCCGGCTGTCTGCACCTCGACCGGCACCGAGATCGCGTAGCCGTTGTCCTCGATCAGGTACAGCACCGGCAGCTTCCGGTTGCAGGCCGTGTTGAGACTCTCCCAGAACTCGCCCTCGGAGGTGGTGCCTTCGCCGGCCGAGCAGTAGACGATCTCGTCGGCCTGAAACGCGGGCGCGTCCGCCGCCGGCAGCGGCCCGGTCGCCAGGTACAGCGCGGCCTCGGCGCAGCCGATCGCCTGCAGGAACTGCGTGCCCGTGGGCGAGGACATGGTGACGACGTTGAGTGCTTTGTGGCCCCAGTGCGAGGGCATCTGGCGGCCGCCCGAGCTCGGGTCGTCGCGGGCGCCGACCGCCCCGAGCAGCATCTCGAGCGGCGTCATGCCCAGCTCGAGCAGCAGCGCGCGGTCGCGGTAGTAGGGGTAGAACCAGTCGTGCCCGGGGCGCAGGACGCGGCCGGCAGCCACCAGCACCGCCTCGTGACCGGCGCCGCTGATCTGGAAGTAGACCCGGTTCTGCCGCTTGAGCTGGATCTCCTTGTCGTCGAGCCGGCGTGACAGGAGCATGGTCCGGTACATCGACAGGAGCGATTCCCTGTCGGGACGCGGCCGGCCGTAGGGGGCGAGAGTGGTCACCTTGGGAGGGGGCGCCGAGCGCGATTTCCGAATCTTACCCCACGCTCGGCGTCTTCAAGCCGTGATCAGGTCGAGCAGGAAACCGGCTCCCAGAGCGGAGCGGGCCGGAACGAAGTCGCCGGCGATGCCCACGAGTCGATCGGCCAGCTCGGGCCGACGCCGGAGCCGCCGGGCGATCGCGTTCGCGGCCGGCGGCCACGAGACCGCGAGCTGGAGGCGATGGTTGAAGCGGAACTTGTCCCTCGTGGCGGCGTGGCGCGCGCTCTCGTACGACGTCAGCCGGCCGAGCGGCCCGGATCCGCCGCCCGCGAGGGCTTCGCCGATCGCCGTGGCTGCGAGCTCGGCGCCGCGCAGGGCCAGCGTCACGCCCTCGCCCGTGAAGGGATCGTAGAAGCCTGCGGCGTCGCCCAGGAGCAAGGCGCCGTCCGCGGCCACCGCGCGGCAGCTGACGGCGAGCGGGCCGATCGCGCGCGGCGCCTCGATGAGACGCGCCCGCTGCAGCCGCTCCGCGAGCCTCGGCCAGCGCCACCGGAGCGTGCGCCGGTAGAAGCCCTCGAGGTCGCCCTGGGCCCCGCGCATCTCGCCCTGGTCGAGCACGAAGGCGACGTTGGCGAGCGTCTCCGAGAGCGGTGCGATGCCGCAGTACCCGCCCTCGGCCACGTGCATCTCGCCCGTCTCCCTGAGTCCCTCCGCGTTTTCCCAGTGGCCCCGCACCGCGAAGCGGCGCAGGTGCTCGTTTTCGCGATGCAGGCCCAGGCGTCGCGCCACGACGCTGCGCCGGCCGTCCGCTCCAGCGACGAGACGGGCCACGAACCGGCGTGGCTCGCCAGAGACGTCGGCAACGACCCCGGCGACCCGGCCCTGGTCGAACGACAGATCGTGCACGCGCGCGCCCTCGACCACTCGGGCGCCGGCGTCCTGCGCCGCCGCGAGCAGCGCCTCGTCGAGCGCGACGCGCCGCACGGCGAAGCCGGGCCGCTCGCTCTGGTAGCGGCCGGTGAACGACGTCCCGTCCGGCGCGACGAGATGCATGCCCCGCACCGGCCCGGGAGCGAGCGCCCGCACCCGCTCCTCCGCCCCGATCCGCTCGACGAGCCGCCAGCCTTCGGGCGACACGCTCTCGCCGCAGACCTGGTCGCGCGGGAAGCGGGTGGCCTCGAGCACGAGCACGTCGTGCCCGCGGCGGGCCAGTAGCGAGGCGAGCGCCGAGCCGGCCGGGCCACCGCCGACGATCAGCACCTCGGCGCGGTCGTCGCTCATGGCGCGGCGGCCACGGCCAGCAGGCGATAGGGGAAGAGGCGCCTGATCCTGACGCCGCGGAGGCCGGCGGCCACGAACGCCGCGCGCAGCTCCGGCTTGCGAAAACCGCGCCGGATCGAGACGAGGCCGTCGTGGACGCTCACGGGTGTCGCGAAGAGGAGCGGGAACACCGCCCGCGCAAAGACGAAGGGAACGAGAGCGCGCTCGAGGTCACTCACGACGACGGCGCGCCGCGCGAGCCGGGCGAGCTCCCGCAGCAGCCGGCCGAGATCGGCCTCGTCGAAGTGATGCAGGAACAGCGACGCGGTCACGACGTCGAAGCTCCGGTCGCGGAAGGGGAGCCGCCAGACGTCGGCGGCCACGCGGCGCACGACGGGCGGCGCCTCGCGCAGGTGGACGAGCTTCAGGTCCACGCCCACGGCCAGGACCGGGTGCGCCAGGCGGGAGCTGAGGTAGGCGGCCATGTCGCCCGAGCCGCAGCCCACGTCGAGCAGCCGTCCGCGCGGCGGGAGATGGGGCGCCACGGCGCGCAGCAGCCCGCCCCGGCCCCCGAGCCAGCGGTTGACCAGGCGCAGGTCGCCGAGGCTCTTGCGCGCCTCGGCCGCGGGAAGCGGCGCGTCGAGCAGCTCCCCCTCGGTCGAGCGGGATCTTAGGTCGGGCCAGCGGTTCGCCCCCGGAACTCGAGGAGCCTTTCGGAGCGGGGTCATGCGAACTCGACGAGCGCCAGCTCGGCGCCGAAGCCCGGCCCGAAGGCCCCGACGAGCCCCAACGAGCCGGGGGCCGGCTGGCGCGCACGCAACACCTCGTCCAGGACGAACAACACCGTGACCGAGCTCATGTTGCCGTGCTCGGCGAGCACCGCCTCGGTCGCGGCCAGGTCTGCGGGCGAGAGCACCAGCCGCTCGGCCATCACCTCGATCACGCGGCGTCCGCCGGGGTGCAGGATGAAGTGCGAGACGGCCTCGCGGCCGATACCGCGCGCGCGCAGGTAGTCCTCGACGGTGGGAACGATCGTGCGCCGGACGAACGGCGCGATGCCGCGGTCGAGGACGATCTGCAGGCCCGTGTTGCGGAGCTCGAAGCCCATGAGGTGTGAGGTCCCCGGAAAGAAGATGCTCTCGGCGTCAACGAGCCGCAAGCGGGCGCTAACCGCGCGCGGGTGAGCGGGACCCACCAGCACCGCGGCGGCGCCGCCGTCGCCGAAGATCGCGCTCGAGATCACGTTGGTCGCCGAGCGGTCGGCGCGCTGGAAAGTAAGGCTCGAGAACTCGAGCGCGAGCACGAGCGCCGCGCGCGCGGGGTGGGCGACCAGGTAGTCGGCGGCCCGCGCCAGGCCGACCACGCCGCCGGCGCAGCCCGACTCGGTGATCGGCAGGCGCGCGAGGGACGGCCCGAGGCCGAGGGCCTCGGCGACGTGCGCGTCCACCGCCGGGATCATGAAGCCGGTGCACGAGACGCTCACGACCAGGCCGATCTCGGACGCAGCCAGGCCGGACGCGGCGAGCGCGCGGCGCGCCACGTCGGCGCCGGCCTGGCACGCGATCTCCCGGTACCTTCGGTTCTGCGTCTCGAAGTCGCGCGGGTGGAAGACTTCCTCGATCGGCACGACGCTCGCGCGGGTTTCGACGCCCGCGGTCTCGTAGACCGACAGCAGCCGCTCGCCGCTCGCCACGGCCTGCGTCGCGCCAACCGCCTCGGGAGGCGAGAGCAGCCACTCGCGCACCCATTCCGTTACTTCGCGCTGGTGGTAGCGGTAGGGAGGAAGGTACCGCTCGAGGGACAGAAGCGACGCCATGGGACGCCCTGGTCCGGCGGAGCCGGGCTCGGAGCTAGAACGGGACGTCGTCGTCCGAGGCCTTGAAATCCTCGCCGACGCCCTCGGGCCCGCCGCCCTCGGCCGGCGGCTCCGCCGACGACGAAGCGCCGCCCGTCCGCCCGCCGCCGCCTTCGCCGCGCGAGCCGAGCAGCACCAGCCGCGAGCCTGGCCCGCTCACGCGGATCTTCGTGGCGTTGCGCTTGTTGCCGTCCTTGTCGGTCCACTCGTCGAGGCGGATGCTGCCTTCGATGTAGACCGGCTTGCCCTTGGTCACGTAGTCGCGCACCACCTGGGCGGTCTTGCCGAACACCTCGACGCGGTGCCACTCGGTGCGCTCCTGGCGCTGGCCGCTCTTGTCGTTCCACACTTCGTTCGTGGCCAACGTGAAGTTGGCGATCGGCTCGCCCGACTGCATGTAGCGGATCTCGGGATCGCGCCCGACGTTGCCGATCAGAATCACTTTGTTGACGGATGCCATCGGGTCTTCCTCGCTTCTTCAGGGACTCAGGCGCTCGCGCGCGATGCGCGCCGCCTGGGAGGTGGGGTAGCGGTCCACCACGTAGCGATACTCGACGAGCGCCTGGCTGCGGCGGCCGAGCCGCTCGAGCGCCATGCCCTTCTTCACCCGCGCGTCCGGCAGCTTGTCGCTCGCCGGGTGGTCCTTGAGCAGCGTGTTCCAGGCGTCGACCGCCTCGGGGTACTGCTTCTTGCCGTACAGGCACTCGCCGATCCAGTACTGCGCGTTGTCGCTGAAATCGGTGCCGGGGTAGGCGCGCAGGTACTCGGCGAAGCCCTGCATGGCGAGGTCGTAGTTGCCGCGCGCGTAGTCGGCGTACGCCTGGCTGTAGAGCTCCCTGGGAGCGGGCGGCGGCAGCGCCGGGGCCGCGACCCCGCCCGGCGCGGCTGGGCCGCCCGCGCCAGCGCCGCCGGCGTCGCTCGCGACGGGCAGCGGGACCGCAGCCTGCGCCTTGATCGCCTCGAGCGCCTCGGCTAGCTCCGAGACCCGCTCGCCGAGCTCCCGCAAGCCGACCGTAACGGCCTCCTCGTGCTGGCGGCGGTCGGCGGCGCTCTTTCGCAGGAGCGCGTTCTGCTCGGCGACGAGCTCGGCGAGCCGCTTCAGCTCGGCGCGCGTCTCGTCGCCCACGCGCTGGATCTCGGCGATCTGCCCCTGTAGCGCGGCGATCTGGATCGCGAGACGCTCGATGTCCTTGTTCGCGGCCACGAGCGGGCTCGGCTCCAGGCAGGCGACCAGCAGGAGCGCTGTCACGACGGTTCTCGGGATCAATGGGTCCATCATACCGTAGCGGGTTACAACGGGACGCGGGCTAGCGCGCCATGCTGAAGTGGGCGCGGCGGTTCTTCGCCCGCGCCGCGTCGTCGCCGCCCGGGTCGAGCGGCCGCTCCTTGCCGTAGGAGACGACACGCAGGCGCGCGGGATCGACACCCAGGCCCAGCAGGTACTCGCGCGTGGCCCGGGCGCGCTGCTCGCCGAGCGCCAGGTTGTACTCGACGGTGCCGCGCTCGTCGCAGTGGCCTTCGATCAGGACTGAGGCGTCGCGCTGGCCCTGGAGCCAGAGCGCATGCTTCTCGAGCACGGCGCGCGCCAGGTCGCTGAGCGCGGCGCTGTCGTACTCGAAGTGGATGTCCGCGAGCGGGCCGCCCTCGCCCGGGTATCCGCCGCCCGGGATGTCGGTCCCGGAGGTGCCCTCGCCCTCGATCGGGCGGAGATCCGGCCCTTCCGGGAGCGGGCCTTCGGGGATGCGGCCCGCGCGGTCTCGCGCGGCGTCCGTCTCACCGGGTGTCGCGGTGGCGAGCGCGGGCGGGCGCTTGCCGCACGCGGTCGCGAGGACGAGAGCCGCGAGCACGAGGCTCGTGCCCGGCAGGCGACTGAGGCTGCGCAACGTCATGAACCCTCCTCGAAGTGAAGCGATGTCACGGGCCCCAGTCGGGCTGGACGTTGTTGCCCGGCCCCGTGGCCAGCGTCTGGAACGAGCGGCCTTCCCGATCGGCGACCGTGATCTCCCAGCGACGGTTGCGCTCGCAGGAGAACGCCAGGTGGCGTCCGTTGGGCGCCCACGAGGGATACTCGCACGAGCCGCGGCCCTGCGTGATCTGCCGGACCTGCCGCGTGGCGAGGTCGATCACGGCGATGTCGAAACCGCCCGCCTCGAGGCGAGCGGTGTACGCGATCTCGCTGTGCTGCTTCGCAGGACTCCACGCGCAGCCGTCGTTGTAGTTGCCGCTGGCGACGGTCAGCCGCCGCACGTTGAGGCCCGCGTCGTCCATCAGCCACAGCTGCGGCGTTCCGCTGCGGTCCGAGGTGAACGCGATCTCGTTGCCCGTCGGGCTGAAGCAGGGCGCCGTGTCTTTCGCCTGGGTGGTGGTGAGCCGCCGCGGCTGCGAGCCGTCGGCCCCGGCGACCCAGACGTCGGTGCTGCCCGAGCGGTTGCTCGCGAAGGCCAGGCTCTTGCCGTCGGGGCTGAAGCTGGGCGAGAACGCCTGGCTGTCGGCGCGCTCGCCGCTCAGGTTCGCGACGCTCTGGCCTTCGAAGATCTTGGCGAGATAGACGACCGGCGTGCCCTGGCGGTACGAGACGTAGGCGAGCGCGGCCCCGTCGGGCCGCCACGCCGGCAGGATATTGAGCGAGCCGTTCACGGTCACGCGGCGCGGGTTGAAGCCGTCGTAGTCGACGATGTAGAGCTCCTTCGACCGCCGCTCCTTGGTGGCGTCGCGGTCCGAGACGAAGGCGATCCGGGTCCGCGCCACTCCCTTGTACTGCGTGAGCGTCATGATGTCGTCCGAGGCCTGGTGGGCGAAGCTGCGCGGGTTCACGGCCCGGCCCGCGTAGCGCCGCTGCAACATCCGCTGGCCGGAGTCGACGAAGTAGACGCGCAGCTCCACGGTCTGCTCGCCGTTCACGACCTCGGCCTGCGTCGCGACGAGGATCTTGGCGCCGATGCCCTTCCAGTCGTCGAAGCGCGGCGCCTGCGGGTCGAGCGGCGGGATCGCGCCCATCAGGCTGTCGGGCACGAACTGGAACAGGTTCTCGAAGCGCAGGTCGGACCGCAGCACCTGTGTGAGGGTGCGGCAGGCGGCCTGGCTCGCCTCGTCGTTGCGCCGGGGCACGCACTCGGGCACCGCGAACCGTGGCGTGGCGCCGCCGATCACGATCTGCTCGACCGGCTGCGGCTCCTGGGGCCGGGGGAGCGGTCGCATGGGAAACACCGCCGCAGAAGAAACGAGCGCCGCAGCAAGGACGACGGCCGCTTTCGCCCATCGCAAGCGAAGCCGAGTCCGCTTGTGGACGCGGCGGGATGAACCGGAGCGGCGGGGGATCAGGACTCGAGGGAGCTGAGTCAACAAAAGCGACGCTCCGAGACGAGAGACGAGGGGGCCGGAACGGACAGGGCAGAGATTGCCCAGAGAGCGACGTTTCGCCTCTGCGGCGTTGGGCGAAACATCACTAGGATGGTTTGAAGAGCGCCTGGATCGTTCTGGAGTTCTGACCATACTCCCTCGGGAGCGGGCCGAAGGGCGCCGCGTTGAGGATGGCCCGCTGGGCCGCCATGTCGAGCAGCGAGGCGCCGGAGGGCTGCGTCACGCGCACTCCCGTCACGTTGCCGTCCGGCAGGATCGTGAACGTCACGCCGACCGACTGCGTGAATCCGGCCTTGAGCTGCTGGTTCCAGGTCATCCAGATCTTCTGCTGGACGCCGGCCAGATACCAGTCGCCCCCGCTGTCGGCGCCGGTCGGGACGCCGGGGCCCAACTCGAGGCCCGGCGTGGCGGAGGAGGCGCCTCGGCCCGCAGGGGTGGTGCCCGCCGCCGCGCCGCCTGCGGGCGCGCTCTGGCGCGCGCTTTCGCGTACGGGCGGCGGCGAGGGGGGGCGCTTGACCGCGCGCGCGTCGGGCAGCGGCAGGGCGCTCCGCCGCGGCTCGGCCCGGGGCGGCGGCTTCAGCACCACCGGTGGCGGTGGGGGAGCCACGGACTCGGCCGGCTGGGGCCTTGACTCCGGCGCGGCGGCGGGTGGCGCGAGAACCGCCGGGGTGCCCCCGCCGCCGCGCGGCAGCACGACCGCAAAGCCGTCGGCCACCCGCAGCGGGGGCTCCCGCGGAAGCAGCATCGGCAGCATGATCGCGATCGCCGCGAGGACGAAGTGCCCCGAGAAGGACAGCACCAGCGTCGCGGGCAGGCCGCGCTCGAGCTCGCCGCGCTCGGCGAGCAGGCGCGAGACCGCGTCGCTCACGGGCGCTTCTCCTCCGGCAGCGCGTACACGAAGCCGATGCGATCGACGCCGGCGCGCTTGATCACGTCCACGACCCGGATCACCTGGCCGTAGCGCAGCCCCTCGTCGGCGCGGAGGTAGACGACGCTGTCGGGGCGGCCCGAGGTGAGCCCGCGGATCTGGTCCTCGAGCAGCAGGATGTTGACCGGGCGGTCGGCCACGTAGACGCGACCCTCGCCGTTCACCGAGACGGTGATGCGGTCCTCCTGCGGGATCTGGGGCTGGTTCGCGACCGGCAGCGAGACGTCGATGCCCCGGCTCATCATCGGCGCCGTCACCATGAACACCAGCAGCAGCACCAGTACCACGTCGACGAGCGGGGTGACGTTGATCTCGCCGAGCATGGCGGAGCCGCGCCGCGTGCGCAGCCCCCGGTAGACCGAACCGGCGCTCGTGTCGCCGCCGCTCGCCTGCATCCCTGCTAGAGCCCCCGGGCAGCGCGTCGCGAGAGAGGGCTGCGCACTACGTGAAGTTCCGCTCGACGATGTTCAGGAACTCGAGCGCGAAATCGTCCACCATCGACCCCAGCACCCTGACGCGGCTCGTGAAGACGTTGAAGAACACCGCCGCCGGGATTGCCGCGAAGAGTCCCATCGCGGTCGTGATCAGGGCCTCGGAGATCCCCGGCGCGACCACGGCCAGGTTCGCCGAGCCCATGCGACCGATGTCGCCGAACGCGTTCATGATCCCCCACACCGTGCCGAAGAGGCCCACGAACGGCGTGACGCTCGCCGTCGTGGCGAGGAAGCTCAACCGCCGCTCGAGCCGCGTCACCTCGACGCCGGCGGCGCGGGCGAGCGAGCGTGACAGCGACTCGAGGCTGCGCACGGTCGGACGTCCGGGCGCTGCGGGCGGCGCCGCGCCCCGCACCTGCTGGTTCACCTCGATGTAGCCGGCCTGGAACACGCCGACGAGGGGACTCGCCTTCAGCTGCGGGCAGACCGCGTTCACCTCGGAGAACTTGGCGCTACGGCGGAAGACGTCGAGGAAGGTCGCGGACTGGGAGCGCGCCCGGTGGAGGGAGGCTCCCTTGTAGAAGATGATGGCCCAGGAGACGAGCGAGAACACGAGCAGCAACGCGAGAACCGACCGGGCGACCGGGCCGGAGGTGGCAATGAGCCCCGCGACACCGCCCGAGAACGCTTGCGACTGAGCCTGGCCCAGGAGAGGGAGAAGAACCAATGAAACCTCTCTAAATTGCGCTATCAGTTGAGGATGCCACAACAGCTAGTGGCTGTCAATTTCTCACGCCCCAGGGCCGGTCTCGGCTCCCGGCGGCTCCCTTTTGACACTCCATCATGCGTTTACAGTCGATCGAGGGCTGTGATATTCTGCCGCGGGCCGCTTTTCCATGCTTAAACTGCTGAGAATCAACAACATCGCGCTCATTCCGTCGCTCGAGCTGGAGCTGGGCTCCGGACTGACGCTCTTGACGGGCGAGACGGGAGCCGGCAAGTCGATCCTGATCGACGCGCTGGGCCTGGTCCTCGGCGACCGCGCCTCCCCCGACCTGATCCGGTCGGGCGAAGAGCGCGCGACCGTCGAAGCCATCTTCGAGATCCCGGGCGCCCAGGCGCTGCTCGACGAGCGCGGCCTGCCCGGGGACGGCGAGGAGATCGTGCTGCGGCGCGAGCTGCAGGCGAACGGCAAGGGCCGCGCGACGGTCAACGGCGCGCTCATCCCGCTGAGCCTGCTGCGCGACCTCGGTCCGCGCCTCGCCGTGGTTCATGGCCAGCACGAGCCGCAGGGCCTGCTCGATCCGGCCTCGCACCTGGACCTCGTCGATCACTTCGCGGGCGAGGAAAGCTCCCGCCCGATCGGCGAATTCTTCCGGGACCTGCGCGCAGCCGACGCGGCGCTCGAGCGCCTGCGCGGCAACCGGCGCGAGGCCGAGCGCCGCCGCGAGATGTTGGAGTTCCAGGCAACCGAGATCGAGGGCGCCGCTCTTCTGGCCGGCGAGCAGGAGACGCTCGGCGCCGAGAAGGCGCGCCAGGCGAACGCGGGTCGCCTCGCGAGCCTGAGTGGCGAAGCCTTCGCGCTGCTGTACGACGACGAAGCCGCGGCGCTCACGCGGCTCGGCCAGGTGTGGAAGCGCGTCGAGGAGCTGGCCGGGATCGATCCGGAGTTCCGGCCGTTCGTGGAGGCGAAGGCCGACTGCCTTCCGCCGCTCGAGGATCTCGCGCGCTTCCTGCGCGACTACGGCGAGAGGCTCGAGGTGAGCCCCGGGCGGCTCGACGAGATCGAGTCGCGGCTCGCGCTGATCGAGCGGCTCGAGAAGAAGTACGGCGCGAGCGTCGCGGACGTGCTCGCGTTCGGCGCGCGCTGCCGCGAGGAGCTTCAAGCGCTCGCTTCACCCGAGGAGCAGGAGCAGAAGCTCGAGGAGCGCCGGGAGCGGGCGGCTCTGGCTTATCTCGAGCGGGCGAAGGCCCTCTCGAAGCGCCGCCGTGCGGTCGCCCGCGATCTCATGCGCCGGGTGCAGGCCGAGCTGGGCGAGCTGGCGATGGAGAAGACGCGCTTCGAGGTGCTGTTCACGCCGGCCGATCCCGAGGCCGCGCTCGACCCTTCCGCCTGGACCGAGCAGGGGCTCGAGCGCGCCGAGTTCCTGCTGTCGCCCAACCCGGGCGAGGAGTTGCGGCCGCTCGCGCGGATCGCGTCGGGCGGCGAGCTGTCGCGGCTGATGCTCGCGCTCAAGTCCGTGGTGCGTTCAGACGTGCCGGGGCTCACGCTGGTCTTCGACGAGGTCGACGCCGGCATCGGCGGGCGCGCCGCCGAAATCGTGGGGCGTAAGCTCAAGGGCGTGGCCGAGCGCCAGCAGGTGCTGTGCGTGACGCACCTGCCGCAGATCGCGGCGTTCGCCGACCAGCACCTCGTGGTGCGCAAGCAGGTGACACGCGGACGCACCCAGACGGATGTGGACGCGCTCTCCGAAGCCGGCCGCGTCGAGGAGGTCGCGCGCATGCTCGGGGGGGAGACGGTCACGCCCACCGCCCGCCTGCACGCTCGCGAGATGCTTAAGCAGAGTCTGCGCCAGTGAGGGTTATCTGATGGAGATGAAAACGAAACAGCGCTACTTCATCCAGACCTTCGGCTGTCAGATGAACGTCAACGACTCCGAGAAGGTGGCAGGCCTGCTGCAAGCCCACGGCTTCGAGGCCGCGACTGAGCTACGCGAGGCCGACTTCGTGTTCTTGAACACGTGCGCCGTCAGGGAGAAGGCGTCCGTGAAGTTCAAGCAGTCGCTCGTGCGGCTGGCGCCTCTCAGGAAGGAGCGGCCGGGGCTGCGCATCGGCGTCGGCGGATGCGTCGCGCAGCTCGAAGGCCAGGCGTTGCTGGATGGCTCGCCGCAGATCGACGTGCTCGTCGGCACCCACAACCTCCATCGCATCCCCGAGCTGCTCGAGCGCGCGACTGAATCGGGGCAAGTCGCCATCGACCTCGACCGCGGCGCCGACGCGTTCCAGGTTCCCGACGCCGTGACGGCCCACGCCAACCCGGTCCGCGCGTACGTGACCGCGATGGAGGGCTGCAACCTCGTCTGCAGCTTCTGCGTCGTGCCGCGAACCCGGGGCCCCGAAGTGAACCGCCCGCCCGACGACATCGTGGCCGAGGTCGAGGCCGTCGTGAGGCGCGGCTTTCCCGAGGTGATGTTGCTCGGGCAGACGGTAAACGCCTACCGCCACGGCGGTCGCGACTTTGCCGACCTGCTCGCCCGCGTCGACCAGGTGGCCGGCCTGCGGCGCTTGCGCTTCACGACCTCTCACCCGAGCCACGTCACCCTGCGCATGGCGCACGCGCTCCGCGAGCTCGAGCGGGTCTGCCCGTATCTGCATCTGCCGGTCCAGTCGGGCTCGGATCGGGTCCTGCGCTCGATGCGCCGGGGCTATTCCCGCAGGCAGTACCTCGACACGGTGGCGTTGCTGCGCGAGTGCGTGCCCGGCATCGCGCTGTCGAGTGACGTCATCGTCGGTTACCCGGGCGAGACCGAGGTGGAGTTCGACGAGACGCTGTCGCTCCTCGAGGCCGTCGGCTTCGACGGCCTGTTCTCGTTCGCGTACTCGGCACGACCCGGCACCACGGCGCTCAGGCTGGCGGACGACGTGTCCGAGGCCGAGAAGAAGCGGCGGCTCAATGTCCTGAACGGGCACCAGCAGCAATGGCAGAGGCGGCGCAACGAGGCCCTCGTCGGACACTTGGACGAGGTCCTGGTCGAGACGATCGACGGAGGCGGCAGGGTCTCCGGTCGCACACCGCACTTCCGCATCGTGCACTTCGAGGGTCCCGACTCCCTGGTGGGACAGGCGGTCCGCATCGAGATCACGCGCTCCGGGCCGAACGCGCTCCAGGGCCGTCTTTCGCAACTGACTCATTGACAGTCAGTTCCGCCACTCCTATATTCTCGGCGAGCGGAGGAGAGCAGGCTTGGAGATCGAGATGAGCATCAAGGGGCTCCGCGTGGACCCCATTACGAACATGCCCATCATCATCCTGCGCGAGAGGGACGGCGAGCGCGTGCTGCCAATCTGGGTGGGTGTGTTCGAGGCCAACGCCATCGCCCTGCAGATCGAAAGCGTGCAGACGCCGCGGCCGATGACTCACGACCTGCTCAAGAGCGTGATCGACGGGCTGGGCGGCCAGCTCGAGCGGATCGTGGTTTCCGAGCTCAAGGACAGTACTTTCTACGCCACGCTGCGTCTACGCTCCCAGAAGGGCGCTCTGACCCTCGACGCGCGTCCCTCGGACGCGATCGCACTCGCGTTGCGGTCGGGGGCACGCATTTTCGTCGAGGAGGCCGTGATCCAGAACGCGCGCAGCCTCGACGAGCTGAGCCGCGAGACCGAAGACGTCGGCCGCCTGCAGAAATGGCTGGAGAACCTGTCGGACGACGACCTCGGCAAGTACAAGATGTAGCGTAGCCCGCTTCGGCAGCCCACCGGGGCTTGACCCCGGCGCCCACCCTCCCATAACATCCGCACCACCCCGCACACGCACGTCCATGAGGGCTTCTCTTTGACCGTCATTGCCATCGCGAACCAGAAGGGCGGCGTCGGAAAGACCACGACCGCGATCAACCTTTCCGCGGCTCTTGCGATGCGGGGCCGGCGCGTCCTGCTCGTGGACCTGGACCCCCAGGGCAATTCGTCGATGTCGTTCCTGGACGTGCGCGCATTGCCGAAGACGATGTACGACGTCTTCGTCGGGCAGGCAACGCTCGCCGAGATCCTGCAGAAGTCGCCGGTAGCGGGACTCGACGTGGCACCCGCGCGCATCGGCCTCGCCAAGCTCGAGGGACAGCTCGTCGGCGAGCTGGACGCCCACTACCGCCTCAAGGACAGGTTGCAGACGGTCAAGGACCAGTATGACTTCGTCGTGCTCGACACGCCTCCCGCGCTGGGCCTCATCACCGTCAACGCGCTCGTGGCGGCGACCCACCTGCTAATCCCGGTCCAGTCGAGCTACTTTGCGCTCGAGGGCACGGACGACCTGCTCGAGACGGTCGACCGGATCCGAGAACGGCCGAACCCGGACCTCAAGCTCCTCGGCGCCGTGATCACCCTGCACGACAAGCGAACGACTCTCGCGCGTGACGTTCACAAGGCCATGAGCGAGGTGTTTGGCGGCCGCGTATTCGTAACGACGATCTCGAAGAGCATCCGCCTCGAGGAAAGCCCGGCGCATCGCGAGTCCATCTTCACGTTCGCACCCCAGTCGAGTGGCGCCTACGAATACTACAAGCTCTGCGAGGAGGTCATCGAACGTGTCTAGTCCCCGGCGCCTCGGTCTGCCCGATACCATCCGCATGCGACACGACCCGCACTTCGTCGATCAGCTCGTCCGCCCGAGCGGCGAGACGATCGGCCGCTTGATCCCGATCGAGGACATTGCTCCGAATCCCGATCAGCCACGCCAGGCCCTGGGCGACCTCGAGGAGCTGACGGCGTCGATTCTGGAGAAGGGTGTGCTGGAGCCGCTCCTGGTAAGAAGGGTCGGCACGCACTTCCAGATCATCGCCGGCGAGCGCCGGTACCGGGCGGCGGTCGAAGCAGGACTGGGTGAGCTGCCCTGCGTCGTGCGAGAAACTTCCGACGCCGAGATGATGGAGCTCGCCCTCGTCGAGAACCTGCAGCGGAAGGACCTCACGGCTTTCGAAGAGGCCGATGGCCTGAAGGTGCTGGCCGACAAGTACGGCTACACCCACGAGTCCATGGCGATGAAGCTTGGAAAGAGCCGCTCCACCATCACCGAATCGGTGTCGCTTGGGTCCATGCCCGAGGATGTGCGACAGCTATGTCGGCGCGCCGACATTCAGTCTAAGTCTGTTCTTTTACAAGTAGTTAGACAGGGCGATCGGGAGAAAATGATCGCGCTTCTGGAGCGACTGGGCCGCGAAGGGTCGACCCGGACCGACGCGCGGCGGCTGACGCATGAGGCCGAAGCCCGCCGCGGCCGGGGTCGGCCGCGGCACTACCTCTTCAGCTACAAGCCTCGCGGCGGACCGTTCGCGCTGAACCTCCGGTTCAAGCGCGCCGATGTCGAACGTACAGAGGTCATCGAGGCGCTCGAAGCCGTCCTCCACTCGCTCCGCGAGCAGGGCTCCAGCCGCCCAGACCTCAAGTAATACTTGAGGTTAGGGGGAGCTCTGGCGGACTCGACCTGGCGCACCCTCGTCACCGGGGCCTCGAGCGGGATCGGCGCCGAGTACGCCCGTGCGCTTCGCGCGCGGGGCGAGGCGGTGGTCCTGGTCGCCCGGCGACAGGATCGACTCTCGGCGCTCGTCTCGGAGATCGGGGGTGAGCCCGGCGCCATACCCATGGCGGCAGACCTCGGGCACGAGGGAGCCGCCGAGAAGCTCCGGAGGGACCTCGACGACCGAGGGCTCGCGGTCGACGGCCTCGTCAACTGCGCGGGCCTCGGTCGCACCGGACCGTTCGTGGCGCAGCCGCACGAGGTGATCCGCGCGATGGTCGACGTGAACGTTCGCGCCCTGGTCGAGCTGACCCGCGCCTTCCTGCCGGCGATGCAGGCGCGCGGACGCGGGCGCATCGTGAACGTCGCCTCGAACGCCGCGTTCCAGCCCATCCCGAACCTCGCCGTTTACGCCGCGACCAAGTCGTTCGTGCTCTCGTTCACGGAAGCGCTGGCCGGCGAGCTTCGCACCAGCGGCATCCAGGTGCAGGCACTCTGCCCGGGGATCACCGCGACGGAGTTCCTCGACGTGTCCAAGACGGGCGGCGAGCTGCGCGTGAGGCGGCTGCCGATGCTGACGCCGCGGCAGGTGGTCGAGGCCTCGCTCCACGGCCTCGAGCGCGGCCACCTGCGCGTGGTGGTCGGTTTCTCGAACCGCCTGCTCGGCTTCCTGACGCAGCGGGTCGCGCCTTCGTGGCTGGCGCGGTGGGTGGCGGGCGAGCTCTACCGCTCGCGCGACAGGGCATGACACGGCCGGAGCGGGGCTGCTATCATTCGCCGTTCCGGGTTCGAATCAGGCGATAGCGGTCGTTTTCACCCGGGCGGGACCATGACTAGAGAGGGAAGAGAGACGATGGAGGCGGCCCAGAAAAAGCCAGCCGAGAAGCCGGAGTTCTCGGAGTACGACTACAGCAACTTCTACTACGGGGCCGGCGACGATCCGATCAACCTGCTGCGGCCCTACGCCAACTGGTACCGCGAGGCGCGTCCGGCCGGCTACTACCTCTACATGGAGGCGCTCTCCACGGCGCCGACCACGCGCGTCCGGGTCAAGAACGGCAAGACCGGGCAGTCGCACGACCTGCTGAACCTCGCCTCCTACAACTACCTCGGCATCTCGTACCGGCCGGAGGTGAAACAGGCCGCGCGCGAGGCGATCGAGCACTACGGCCTGGGTGCCTCCGGCTCGCCGATCCTGTCGGGCACCTTCGACGTGCACGAGCAGTTCGCGGAGGAGCTCGCGCGCTTCAAGGACAAGGAAGCCGTGGTGCTGTTCCCCACGGGCTACAGCGCCAACGTCGGCTTCATCTCCGCGCTGATGCGCTCGGGCGACACGATCTTCCTCGATCAGTACTCGCACGCCTCGATCGTCGACGGCGCGATCCTGGCCAAGTCCAAGACCGTCTTCTTCCGCCACAACAACCCGCTCGACCTCGAGCGCAAGCTCGCGGGCGTCAAGGGCAAGAAGCTGGTCGTGGTCGAGGGCGTGTACTCGATGGACGGCGACATCTGCACGCTGCCCGAGATCCTCGAGGTCACGAAGCGCCACGGCGCGCGCATGCTGATCGACGAGGCCCACTCGACCTTCCTGTTCGGCCCGAACGGCCGCGGCGTCGCCGAGCACTTCGGCGTCGACCAGGAGGTCGACTTCCACCTCGGCACGTTCTCGAAGAGCCTGGGCGGCCAGGGCGGCTTCGTCGCCGGCACCCGGGAGCTCATCGACTACGTGGTCGCGTTCGCGCGCTCGCGTTTCTTCTCGTGCAACCTCTCGCCGGTGCTGGCGGCGGGGCTGCTCGCGGGGCTGCGCATCGCCGACTCGGAGCCGCAGCTGCGGGCCAAGCTCTGGAGCAACGTGGCGTTTCTGCGCCGGCGCTTCGCCGAGGAGGGCGTCGACATCGGCAAGTCGAACTCGCAGGTGATGCCGGTGATGGTGAACGACGACTCGCGCGTGCTGGCGGTGGCTGAGAAGATCCAGGACCGCGGGCTGTTCCTGAACCCGGTCACCTACCCGGCGGTGCCCAAGCACAAGTCGCGGCTGCGGATCTCGGTCTCGGCCGCGCACAGCGAGCAGGATCTCGAGCAGGCGGTGCAGACGATCGCGGGTGCCCTGCGCGAGGAGGGGATTTGTCGGGCATAACCCGCTACGGCTACCGCGACGCGATCAGCGGCTTCTTCGAGTTCCCGACCGAGAACGCGCGGCGCGTGCTGCCGCGGGGCTTCGAGCCGGTCGAGGTGCACCACGGCAGCAGCATCCTCGCCGTCACGGTGTTCGACTTCCACGAGAGCGAGGTGGGCGAGTACGGCGAGGTGGTCTACGCCGTGATCGTGCCGCCGCTCGTGCGCGACTCGCGGCTGCCCAAGTCGGCGTTTTTCCCGTGGCAGGTCGCCACCACGACAAAGGCCGCGCGCGAGCACGCGATCGAGCGCTGGCACCTGCCGCACTGGATGGACGACGTGAGGGTAGCCTTCAGCCGCGACAAAGGCCGGCTCACGGCGCGCGTCCAGGCCGACGGTGCCGAAGCGCTCGAGCTCAGCGTGACCGACCACTCCTGGCAGGCTGTCTCGCACCTCTATCAGTCGTTCCAGAAGGACGACTCGGGCACCTACCTGGCTAATATCCTGTTCGAGGGCGACAAGAGCGAGCACGAAGAGGAAGCGGGCAAGATCGTGCTCCAGGACAACGCCTTCAACAAGGACATCGTCATCTCCGAGGTCTACGAAACGCCCTTTCGCGAGCTGTGGATGAGAAACGGCTGCCAGCTGTTCGACCCGCTCGCGCAGGTCGAGGGGAAGTAGCTGGAGGAGCCGGTCTTCGTCGTCTTCAACCCGCGCTCGGGCAAGGGGCGCGGCTCCCAGTTCATAGCACCGGTGTTGCAGCAGCTCGCGGGCGCGCCAGGGCTCGAGCACGCGCTCACGCAGGGGCCGGGCGACGAGACGCGGCTCGCGACCGAGGCGATCGCGCGCGGCTTCCGCCGCATCGTGGCGGTGGGCGGCGACGGCACCTGGAGCAACGTCGCGAACGGCATCCTGCGCACGGGCGTTCCCGCCAAGCTCGGCCTGGTGCCGGGCGGCACCGGCTGCGACCTCGCGAAGACGCTCCGCATCCCGCCGCGCGACGTTTCGGCCTGCTGCCGGATCGTGCTCGCCGGCCACAGCCGCCGCATCGACGTGGGCCGCGTCGAGGATCGCTATTTCCTGAACATCGCGGGCTTCGGCTACGACGTGGCCGTGCTCGAGGACTCATGGAGCGTCTCGTACCTCGAGGGCAGCGCGCTCTACGTGTACTGCGCGCTTCGGCAGCTGCGCTCCTTCCGCGGCTTGACCGTCGCGGCCGAAGCGGACGGACGGCCGCTGCGCGACCACGAGCTGCTGATGCTGATCGTCGCCAACGCCCGCGTCTTCGGCGGCGGCTTCCAGATCGCACCCCACGCGGATCTCGCGGACGGCAAGCTCGACGTCGTGGCCTTCGGCAACATGGGGCTCGGCTCGCGCCTCGGCGTGATGCTGCGGCTGCTGCGCGGCCGCCACCTGACGCACCCGAAGGTCGAGGCGATCTCGACCTCGAGGCTCGCCTGCCGCTTCGAGGCCCCGCCGAGCTACGAGACGGACGGCGAGTGGAACCGCGCGCGCTCGGCCGAGCTGGTGATCGAGGCCCTTCCGCGCGCGCTTTCGGTACTCGTTCCGGCCACATGAGCACGGCGCTTCAGGCCGCGCCGCTCGCCCGGGTCCTGGCCGAGCGCACGCTCCTGCCGTCGAACGACCCGGCCCTCGACGCGGCCGTGCGGCGGCTCGTGGCCGCCGCGGGAGACTCGCTCTCCGGCCTGCTGTTCTTCGGGTCCCGCCATACGGGGGCGGCGCACGTCGACGCCTGGAGCGCCTACGACCTGTTCGTGGTCGTGTCGCGCTATGGCGCGTTCTACGGCGCGCTCCGGCGCGCCGGGCTCTCGGGCAAGCGGCCGGGACTCTTGGCCCTCCTGAGCCGCGTGCTGCCGCCCACGCAGTGCTCGCTGCGCTTCGAGCCGGAGGGCGTGCACGTCAAGGCCTCGGTGATCGAGACGCGTGTGCTCGAGCGCGAGACCTCGCGCGCGCGCCGCGACCACTTCTGCATCGGCCGGCTGTTCCAGCCGGCGCGTCTGCTGTACGCGGCCGACGCGGGGGAGCGCGAGGCGATCCTCGGCTGCCTCGTCTCGTCCCTGCGCGAGACGTGGGGCTGGGCGCGGCCGTGGCTGCCGCCGCGGTTCGACGCCAAGGCTTACGGCCTGTCGGCGCTCGTCACCTCGATGCGCTTCGAGCTGCGGCCGGAGCCCGCGGGCCGCGCCGATCAGCTGTGGGCCGCGCAGCGCGAGCTGCAGGCGCCCGCGCTCGAGGCGCTGCTTCGCGAGCTTGCGGCGGCGGGCGAGCTCCGCGCGGTCGCCGAGTCTCCTGCGGCGTGGTCGCCGAAACGCCCGCTCGGCCGCTTCGAGCGGCAGAAGCGCGAGCTCTACTTCCGCGTGTCGATGGCGCGCTCGACGGTGCGCTGGCTGAAACACGTAGCGAGCTTCGAAGGCTGGCTCGACTACATCGTGCAGAAAGCCAGCCGCCACGGCGGCGAGGAGCTGCGGCTCAGCAAGCGCGAGCGCCGCTTCCCGCTGGTGTTTCTCTGGGGACGCGTCTTCCGCTACCTTGCAAGGGTCCGGAAGGGAGCGTAAGAAGACCGGATGACCCCGGCGCTGGTCGTGCTCGCGGCCGTGCTCGGGACGGCGCTCGCGTCGATGCCCGTCTTCGCGCTGCTCAAGGGGTCGCGGCCCGATCCCGACGCGGCGAAGAAGCGATCGAGCTTTCTGCTGGGCAGCTCCGATTTCCTGGTCCAATGGCTGATGTGGGCGATCGGCCCGGTCGAGCGCGCGCTCTTGCGCGCGGGCGCCGGCCCCGGCCTGATGAACGCCGCCGGGCTCGGCTTCGGCCTGCTGAGCGGGATCCTGATCGGCCTGGGCCGGCTCGAGGCGGGCGGCTGGGCGATCGCACTCGCCGGCATCTCAGACATCCTCGACGGGCGCCTCGCGCGCGCGCGCCAGGTCGCCTCGCCCTACGGCAAGTTCGTCGACGCGACACTCGACCGATTCGTCGAGACGTTCGCGTTCCTCGGCTTCGCCGTCTACTTCGCCCACCGGCCCCACGGTCCGCTGGTCGTCGCGGCGGGGCTCGGCTTCTCGCTGCTCGTGAGCTACGCGCAGGCGCGCGGCGAGACGGTCTCGGTGTCGGGCTCGGGCGGGCTGATGCAGCGCGCCGAGCGGCTGACGCTCCAGATCCTCGGCTGCCTGTTCGATCCCGTGCTCTCGCAAGCGTTCGGGCTGCCCGAGGGCAGCGTGCTGTTCTGGATCCTGGTCGTGACCGCCGTGGGGGCCTTCGCCACCGCCGTGCACCGGACGGCCTGGATCGCGCGGAAGCTGAAGTAGCGGACAACGAACAACGGACAACGGACGACGGCCTTCCGGGGGCGCTCTACCGCCGCGCCCCCCGGACCCCCCTGGGCGGTGCGTATAATCTCGCCTCGTCCCGAAGGCACGTCCGAGGAGGCAGCCTTGTCCGATCTGTATCCGGTGAAGCCCGACATCGCCGCGCGTGCGCACGTCAAGAGCCTGGCGGATTACGAGCGGCTCTACCGCTTGTCGCTCGACAACCCCGAGGGGTTCTGGGCCGAGCAGGCGAAGACGATCAGCTGGTTCCACCCCTGGCAGAACGTCCTCGACGCCGACTACGACGAGGTCGACTTCGCGTGGTTTCAGGCGGGGCGGCTCAATGCCTGCTTCAACTGCGTCGACCGCCACCTCGACACGAAGGGCGATACGACCGCGATCATCTGGGCCCAGGACGAGTTGGGGGCCTACCGCCACATCTCCTACCGCGAGCTGAAGCACAACGTCTGCCGCGTGGCGAACGTGCTGCTCGCGCACGGCATCCGCCGCGGCGACCGCGTCTGCATCTACATGGGCATGATGCCGGAGCTCGTCTACACGATGCTGGCCTGCGCGCGGATCGGCGCCGTGCACTCGGTGGTGTTCGGCGGCTTCAGCGCGGAATCGCTGCGCGACCGCATCGTCGACGCGCATACCCGCATGGTGGTGACCGCCAACGAGGGCCTGCGCGGCGGCAAGCGCATCCCGCTCAAGAAGACGGTCGACAAGGCGGTCGAGGGCCTGTCGCTGGTCGAGAGCGTGCTGGTCGCGCGGCGCACGGACAGCGACGTTCCGATGCAGGGCGGGCGCGACCACTGGCTCGACGAGGAGTGCCGGAAGCAACGCTCGACCTGCAGCATCGAGTGGATGGGCGCGGAGGACCCGCTCTTCATCCTGTACACCTCGGGCAGCACCGGGAAGCCGAAGGGCCTGCTGCACACGACGGGCGGCTACCTGGTCTACGCCGCGTACACGCACCGGCTGGTGTTCGACTACCACCCGGGCGACGTCTACTTCTGCGCCGCCGACGTGGGCTGGATCACCGGCCACAGCTACATCGTCTACGGCCCGCTCGCGAATGGCGCGACCACCGTGATGTTCGAGTCGACGCCCGTTTATCCCGACGCGGGCCGCTACTGGCGCATCGTGGACGACCTCGGCGTCAACGTCTTCTACACCGCGCCGACGGCGCTGCGGGCGCTCGCGCAGGGCGGCGACGAGTGGGTGAAGCGCTACAAGCGCAACTCGCTGCGCATCCTCGGCAGCGTGGGCGAGCCCATCAACCCGGAGATCTGGCGCTGGTACCACGACGTGGTGGGGGACGAGCGCTGCGCGGTGGTCGACACCTGGTGGCAGACCGAGACCGGCGGGATCCTGATCACGCCTCTGCCAGGCGCGACACCGACGAAGCCCGGCTCGGCCACGCTGCCTTTCTTCGGCGTCAAGCCCATGGTGATGGACCTCGACGACGGGCACATCCTCGAGGGCAACGCCGTCTCGGGGGCGCTCTGCCTCGGCTCACCCTGGCCGGGCCAGGCGCGCACCGTCTGGGGCGACCACCAGCGTTTCAAGCAGACGTACTTCAGCCAGTACCCCGGCTACTACTTCACGGGCGACGGCGTGCTGCGCGACGCAGATGGCTACTACTGGATCACCGGCCGCATCGACGACGTGCTGAACGTGTCGGGCCACCGCCTGGGCACTGCGGAGGTCGAAAGTGCGCTCGTGGCCCACGAAGCGGTGGCGGAGGCGGCGGTGGTGGGCTTCCCGCATCCCATCAAGGGCCAGGGCATCTACGCCTACGTGACGCTCAGCGCCGATCACGCCAAGAGCGACCGCGAAGAGATGGCGGCCGTGCTGAAGCAGCAGGTGCGCGAGGTGATCGGCTCTTTCGCCGCGCCGGAAGCGGTCCAGGTGGCCGCCGGGCTGCCCAAGACGCGCAGCGGCAAGATCATGCGCAGGATCCTGCGCATGATCGCGGCCGGGCAGTACGAGGGGCTCGGCGACCTGACGACGCTCGCGGAGCCCGAGGTCGTCGAGCGCCTGATCCAGGAGCACAAGGCCGCGCGCAAGTGAGTGCCGGACGCGCAGAGCGCCTCGACCGCCGCGGGCGGCTCGCCAGCGGGCGAGCCGTAGTGGCAGCCCGCCGCCTGGAGCGAAAGCGTCGGCTCCAGCGGCGCGCGGGCGCGGCCGAGGCGGGCCAGCGTCTGGTCGACGCGCTCCAGGGTTGGCTCGCCTCGGAGCTCGGCCAGCCGGTCCCGATGGCCCGGGTGCGTGCGCTCGTCTCCGCGGGTGGGGTGAGGGTGGACGGCGCCGTGGTGCGCGCGCCCGGCCGGCCGTTGCGGCGGGGCGAGTACGTGCAGGCGCTCGTGGAGCCCGAGCGGTTGCAGGCCCGTGCGCGCCTGCTCGACCGGCCCTTCACGCTCTCGGCCGCCCGCGTCCTGTTCGACGACGGGATCGTGCTCGCCGTCGACAAGCCGCCCGGCCTGCCGACCCACGCGACGGCCGACCCCACGCGGGCGAGCCTCGCGGGCCACGTCCTCCGCTACCTCCGCGCCCGGGGAACGCCCGTGACGCCCGCCGTGCACCAGCGTCTCGACCGCGACACGTCCGGTATCGTCTTGTTCGGCATCGACGCCCGCGCGAACGCGGGCCTCGCCAAGGCCTTCGCCGGGCGCCTGGCCGCAAAGACCTACCTTGCGATCACCGTATCTCCCGAGCGCCGGCCGCCGGAACGCTTCCGGATCGAGGCTGCGCTCGGCGCCGCAGCGGACGGCCGCGAGGGTGTGCGGATAGGGGGGAAGGGTGCCCAGGCCGCCGAGACGGAGGTCCTCGTGCGCGAGGTCCTCGAGGGCGCCCTGCTCGTCGCGGCGCGTCCGCGCAGCGGCCGCCGCCACCAGCTGCGCGCCCACCTGGCGCACGCCGGCCTCCCGATCCTGGGCGACGCCGTCTACGGCGGACTCCACGCGGACGTGCCGCGCCTGATGCTCCACGCCTGGCGCCTAGCCCTGCCGCATCCGATCACGGGAAGGCCGTTGCTGATCGAGAGCCCGATCCCGGCCGACTTCGCGGAGGTGCTCGCCGCGCTGCGCCGTGCAGGTTAGGGCTGCTGACGGAGCGGGACGGCACGCGCCCCCGCTAGAAGCGCCAGGGGCCGAGGCGGGTCGGCCGGTCGAGCGCGGCCGTGAGCGCCTGCAGGAAGTCGCGCCGCGGCCACTCGCGGGCGCCGAAGCGGGCGAGGTGCGGTGTGTACACCTGACAATCGACGAGCGGGATTCCCCAGCGCCCGAGCTGCTCGACGAGCGCCACGAACGCGAGCTTCGACGCGTCCGGCTCCGCCGCGAACATCGACTCGCCAAAGAACGCGGCCCCCAGCGAGAGGCCGTAGAGTCCCCCGACGAGCCGCTCGCCGCGCCAGGCCTCGACCGAGTGCGCGATGCCGCGGCGATGGAGCTCGGCGTAGGAATCGATCATCTCCGGTGTGATCCAGGTGCCCTCCTGCCCGGGCCGCGGCACCGAGGCGCAGGCGGTCATCACGGGCGTGAAGGCCGTGTCCAGGGTCAGCCGGAACGGCTCCCGCTTCCGCGCCCGGCCCAGGCTGCGCGTGACGTGCAGCTCGTTCGCGAGCAGCACCATGCGCGGGTCGGGGCAGTGCCAGTGGAGCGGCTCGCCCTGCCAGGGGAAGATGCCCATCGAGTACGCGAGCAGCAGCCGCTCGGGCCGAAGATCGCCGCCGACCGCGATCGGCCCGCGGCGCGGGCCGCGCTCGGGCGGCGGGAACAGCAGACGCTCGTCGAGGCTGTAGACCGGCATCGCTTCAGGCCGCGAGCCGGGCCGCCCCGACGTCGCGCTCATCCATTCCGTTTGAGCGCCCCGACGATCTCGGCGATCTGCGCCTCGGCGTTCGCAACCGGCAGCAGGCAGGCGCCCGCCCCGGCCTGGCCGCCACCGCCGTAGAGCGACATCAACACCCCGATGTTGGCGCGCGAGCCGCGGTTGAGAATCGACCGGCCGGCCGACACGGCGACCCGCTCGCGGCCGGGCCCCCACTGGATGCGGACCGCCGCGCTCGCTTCCGGAAACAGCGTGAAGATGAGGAAGCGGTTGCCGACCGGGATCGGGCCGTGGCGCGGAAGTCGGTCACGACCACGTCGCCGTCGAGACGGGAACGGGCGCGCGCCGCGGCGCGGAAGGCCTGGTCCTGCTCGCGCATCCGCGCGACCCGCTCGCGCACGGAGGGCAGCGCGAGCACCTGGTCGATCGACCGCTCGCGCACCGCGGGCCAGAGCTCGTCGAAGTACTCGCGCAGGCTGCCGAGCCCGGTGCGCGAGTCGAGCGTCAGGCCGAGCAGGACGTAGCCGCCGGGGGACAACACGTCCTCGAGCGTGAGCTGGGCCGAGTCGAGCCGGTCGGTCTCGGCGACGAGCGCGTCGTGACGGGCGAACCCGGGCTGCGACTTCGCGTAGTGCTCGTACACCAGCCGCGCGGCGCTCGGCGCCTTGCCGTAGCGGCCCTTGAATCCCGCGGGGGGCATCGCCTTCGGGTCCGTGAGCAGGTGGTTGTCGAACCACATCCCGCACGCGGGGTGGTAGAGCAGGTTGGCGACGATGTCCTGAGGGCCGATCGGCACGCGCCGCTCGCTCACATCCTGCGGGTGCACGAGCTCGACGGAGTCGAGCGCTTCGCACTCCGACAGCAGCACCGCGCAGGTCAGCCCGTCGAGGTCGGGTCGTGTGACGAGTCGCATCGGGGCAGTGAAACACGAGCGCCGGCCCGAGACAAGCGCGGCCTCAGGAAGCGCGCTCGCCGCGCGGCGCGCCCGCACGGCGGCCCAGGCTCAGCAGCAGGAAGCCCAACGCGATCCAGAACGCGTCCTTGCCGCGCTTCAAGAGGACGAAGGCGGCGCCGACCGTGGCGGGATCGTGCGCGCCGAGCGCCTTGAGGCTCAGGACGTAGCCGAGGTCCTGCACTCCGAGCCCCGCGGGGACGGGCACCGCCATCGCGCGCACTAGGATCAATGCGGTCTCGATCACCATCGCCGCGCTGAGCGGGGCCGCGACCCCGACGAGACGCAGGAACAGCAGCGTCTCGAGCGAGCGGACGAACCAGCCGCACAGGTAGAGGGCGACCGAGGGCACGAGTCCGAAGGGCCGGCGGCCGAAGAAACCGGCGAGCGCCGCATCGGTGCGCTGGAAGCGCAGCGCGTTGCGCTCGAGCCACGAGCCCATCCAGCGGCCGACCAGGCGGTCGAGGCCGCGGCGCACGCGGTCGGCCACCTGTCCCATCGCGGTGGCCGTCACGAGTAGCGCGGCGACCACGACCAGTACAAAGGAGATTCCGAGCAGCAGGATCGGCAGGCCGCCGCGCCCGATCGCGACGCGCGAGGCCCGGTCCAGGAGCGGCCAAGCCACGAGCGTGGCCGTGCCGAGAAAGAGGCCATGCGACACGACCACGAAGAACTTGCGTGCGATCGTCGCCACGATGCCGTTCTCGGTGGCCACGCCGCAGCGGCGCTTCAGCAGGTAGGGCTGGACCGTCTCGGAGATCACGGCCCCCGAGGGCAGCCCCAGCATGAGGGCGTCGCCGATCACCCGCACCGAGACGAGGCGGCGGAAGCGGGGACGGCCGCCGAGGCGATCGAAGCAGAGCCACCAGCCGGCCGTCTCCGCCAGGATGGCAACGAGGTTTGGCAGCAGCAAGACCGGAAGCCAAAGGCCGAGCGAGCGGACGAGCTCGAGCGCGCGCCCGAGGTCGGCGGAGCGGAGCACCCACGCGAGCAGGCCCAGCGCGAGCAGTGCCGGGGCGAGCTGGGAGGCGTGGTGCAGAGCCCGCTTCATCGCCCGGATTATCGCCGCGTTGCCCTTTCGGGCGTGCCGCGCGTACACTGCGATCGCGAGGGAGGTTGCGATCCCGGATCCGCCGAACCAGGAGACATTCGACTCAGCATTCCTCTCGGAGCTGGAGGGGCTGGTCACCGGCTCCGGGATCAAGGTGTCTGAGGTCGCGCAGGGCGGCGAGGCCGCCCGCGGCTACCGCGACACGCTCACGGTGTTCCTGGCCCCGGGCGCTCCCGGAGGCTCCCCGTTCAACGAGGTTGCGTTCCTCGCCCTGCCGCAAGGCGCCCTCGGCGAGCGCTGCACCGCGCTCATCGAGTCGTGCCGCCGCAGCCCGCGACGCGAGGCAGCCCAGGCGGCCGAGAGCTTCATCGTCTTCTTCCAGGCGCTCGTGCCGACGCTCGGCCCGGACGCTGCGCGCGAGGTCAAGGCGACCTTCTTCCGGCTGGTCCCGACACTCGTCCAGATGGCGTGGGAGGATGCCGGCGAGGGCAGCGAGCGCCGGCGCGAAAGCCGCGAAGCGCTCGCCCTCCTCGAGACGATCCTGCTCGAGGTCTCGAGCGTGCGCCTGGCGCCCGTCGAGAGCGGGCTTTTGTTCAAGAGCCTCGACCAGCTCGCGACGCTGATCGCCGCGGGCGAGTGGGCGCTCGCGCGCGACGTGGTCGCGTCGCCGCTGCTCGGGATCCTGCGCAAGAACCGCGTGGCGCGCTCGCTGTTCCGCCTGATGGAGGTGGAGATGGCGTTGCAGGGCTACCTGCGCGAGCGGCTCGGCCACGACACGCCCCACGTCCGGATCCCGGACGACCTGGCGGCGCTCTCCGAGTTCGGTCCGCTGCGTGTGTTCGACGAGGAGGGCCTGGACGGAGCGCGCCAGGTGTTCCTGCAGGTGCAGCTGCCGGACATCCCGATCCTGAGCGACATCGTGGTGCACCTCTCGGCGGAGGGAGGCGCCGACCACCGGCTGCGGCTCGATGGCCTCGGCAGCGTTCCCCTCGACCTGCCCGCGGGGCTCTATCAGGTCGGCCTGCTCTACGAGCCGGAGGCGTCGCGAGCCTGACCCGGCGGAGGGGGCAGCGCCTCTTTCGGGGGAGCGCCCGGCGCGGCGGGGACCGGTCGCGCGCGGGTCGCGAACATCACCGCGAGCGTCCAGGTCGGCACGAGGTCGAGGAACGGCACCAGCTCCGCGAGGAACGTGGGCAGGAACGCCCAGTGCCAGCCCACGAGCACGACCATGACCAGCGCCGTCGCCACGTCGACGAAGTTGTTGAACGGCGTGAGCTCGGCCGGCAGCAGCGCGTACTGCGCGAGGTCGACCAGCACGGCGATGACGCGGGCCGCGCGCACGCGGTGCGGTGTCAGCAGCGGTGCCATCCCGCTCAGGCTATCAGAAGCGAGCCGGCGCCTGGGAGATCCAGGGCTCCGGTCACGTCCATCGCGGCTTGCCGGGGCGCCCGCCCGCGAAAGTCTGCTAGGCAGGGACGCGGGCGCGGGCGATTCGGCCCCCGCCCTCGAGCACGTAGCTCGCGACAGCAGCAGGGACCAGCACGCTGCGGCCGCGCTCGAGCGCGACCTCGCATCCGCCGCCTTTCAGCCGGCTGTGCCCCTCGAGCTGGAGCAGGATCTCGACGCCGCGGCCCGCGGTCGAGGCGAACGGACGACCGGGAAGGACCTCGAGGAAGCCGAGCTCGAACTCGCGGGCTGGCGTCTTGATGCTCGCCTCGCCGGGGCCGTCGACCTGGGGCTTCAGTACCTCGGCCGGCTCCGCGTCGAACGTCAGCACCGCCAGCAGCTCCTGCAGGTCGACGTGCTTGGGTGTGAGCCCGCCGCGCAGGACGTTGTCCGAGTTGGCCATGATCTCGAGCGCGGTGCCCTCGAGGTAGGCGTGCAGCTCACCGGCGGGCAGGTAGAGCGCCTCGCCCGGGCCGAGCGAAACCAGGTTCAGGTAGAGCGGCGCCAAGGCACCCATGTCGCCCGGGTACTGGTCCATCAGGCGCTTCACCCAGCGCCAGGCGGGGTCGGTCGCGCGACGCGCCGCCTGCGCGGCGGCGCGCTTCAGCAGCGGCTCGCGCTCCTCGGGCTCGAGCGTCATCAGGCGCGCGAAGAGCGCGCGGAGCGCCGCGGGCGTCTGCTCGCGTGCCAGGCGTCCGGTCTCGGCAACGAGCTCGGGGCGCGCGAGCGGGTCGAGGCCGCGGCAGACCTCGTCGAACGGGCGGAAGCCCTCGAGCGCCACGAACGGCGTGAGCGCGCACACGAGCTCGGGCTTGTGGTTCATGTCGCGGTAGTTCCGCCGCGGCGCGTCGAGCGGGATCCCCTCGGCGTTTTCGCGCGCCCACCCGCCGCGCGCCTGCTCCTGGTTCGGGTGCGCCTGGATCGAGAGCGGCTCCCGTACCGCGAGCACCTTGAGCAGGAACGGCAGCTCGTTCCCGAAGCGGTCGCACACCTCGGAGCCCAGGACGGACACCGGGTCGTCCTGGATGGCGCGGTCGAGCGTACCGAGGCCCTGCGGCTCGACGACCCGCGACGGCGCGCTCGGGTGCGCCCCGATCCAGAGCTCGGCTTCGGGCGCGGGCGACGGGCTGGGCCGCCCGAGCATCTCGGCGATCGCGGTGCGCGAGCCCCACGCGTAGTTCCGGATCGGGTTGTCGAGGACGAGGACCTGGCTCATCGGAGACCCGACTATATGCGCGAGGTGCTCCGCTGTCGAGGCTCTGCTCAGGGCAGGACCGGCCGCTCGGGCGCGAGCGCCGCGGCGAGCTCGCGGAGCTTCTGCTGCACGATGCGGACGTTGCGCGGCCCGATGCGCAGGAACTGCTTCTGCGCGGCGCGGAGCGCCTCGAGCTCGGGGTCCGCGTAGCGGAACCCGATCGCGTGCGGGACGAGTGCTATGTCCTCGCGCAGCACCGGCACCGCCACGAGCGCCTGGATCGCGCGATCGAGCGCCCTGGGGAAGCCGCCCTCGGGGTGCCCGAGGTCGACGTACGCGGCTTCGAACAGCGGCGCGAGCGTGCGGTACGCGGTGGCGGCGGCGCTTGCATCGACCGACGCGATCGCGTCGGCGAAGACGTCGTAGCTCGTGAAGCCCGCCGGGTCGGGCGCGATCTGGCGCGCGGGCCGGCGTTGGGCCTTGAAGCGCTGCTTCGGGGCCAGCAGCTCGAGATGCGGCCGCGGCGTCTCGCCGTTCGCGACGTTGTCGACGACGGCCGTGAGCGTGCGCACGAGCGAGGCCTGCGCCAGCCAGCGCGCGAGCTCGGGGTGGGCGGAGAGCGTGGCCGCGATTCCGCGGACGAAGCCGTCGCTCGTGTCGAGCGAGGGCAGGGCGATGGCCGGGGCGGGTGACCCCGCCGTTGCCACGGGTGCGGCCGCGAGCGGCACCGGGGTCGCCGCCGGCTGGGACGGCTGGCGGAAGACCAGGAACAGCACGCCGAGGAGCGCGATCGCCAGGATCGAGACGGCGGCCAGGATCATCGGGAACCCGATCCCGCCGCGTGGACCGTCGCCCCCGGGCGGCCTGCGGACCGTCTCGTCCCCCCGCCGCGTCGGCTCGATATCGAAATCGTCGAGGTCCTCAGGCATCGCGGCCTCCCAGGCTAGAAGGCTACGGCATGACGCCGGCCGTTCACAATCGGCCCATGGCCGCTGGTCGCCCATCCCCACACCGGTGGACCGCGGAGCGACGCCACGCTCGGCCCTGCGCTAGAATGCGTTCCCCATTTCCGAGAGAGGACGAAGTCAATGGCGCACACCTACGAAGAGCTGAAGCACAAGACGATCGACGAACTGCGCGAGATCGCAAAGGGCCTCGAGCACGAGGCCGTGAAGGGCTACACGCAGATGAACAAGGAGCACCTGCTCCCGGCGCTGTGCAAGGCCCTCGGCATCGAGTATCACAAGCACCCGCACCACGCGGCGGTCGGGATCGACAAGGGCAAGCTGAAGGTCCGGATGCACGCGATCCGGGCGGAGAAGCAGAAGGCGATCGAGGGCGCGGACCGCAAGAAGCTGAAGGCCCTGCGCCGCGAGTATCACCGGCTCAACCGCAAGATCCGCGCGGCTACGGTCTAACCCGGACTATTCATGAGGCCCGGTTGGGTCTTCCTCATGAATAGTCCGACTTGGTTGCGCCGCAACGCCACGCGCTCAGCAGCGCCAGGGCTGCGCTGCATCACTCTGCAACTGCGCAACTGCTCTCTTCAGAAGTGTGTAGTGGGCGCCCCTTGACGGTCTAGAACGGATCATTCACTCGGAATGCAGCGCGGCCTCGTGAAAGATCCGGGCTAGTCCTCTCCGCACAGGCAATGGGCGTAGAGCCCACGCGGGTCGTTCCAGCGGGCCACCTGCTCGATGTCGCGCTGGATCTCCCGCAGCCGGGCGGCGACGGAGAACGGCGACGGCGGGAGCTCCTCGGCCGCGAGCCGCGCGTCGCGCGCAACGGCCATAGCACCGGCGGCCAGCATCTCGGCGATCTGCTCGCGGAAGCTCTTCTCCTTCTCGATGTACCAGACCCGGTAGCCCTTCTCCAGCTTCGCGCGCTTCGCCGCCGACTCGATGGCGGCGCTGAGGGGGCCGAGCTCGTCCACCAGGCCGAGCCCTTTCGCGTCCTCGCCGCTCCAGATTCGCCCCCGCGCGATCGCGTCGACCTGCTCGCGGCTCATCTTGCGCGCCTCGCCGACCCGGGCCAGGAAGTCCTCGTAGCCGTTCTCGATCGACTGCTTGACGACGTCGGCGAGCGCCGGGTCGAGCGGCCGGTCGGGACGCAGCACGTCGCTGAAGCGCGTGGTGCCCACGCCGTCGGTATGGATGCCGAAGTACTTCGCGAGCGGCTTGTGGACGCTCGGCAGCACGCCGAAGATCCCGATCGAGCCCGTGATCGTTTCCGGGGCCGCCCAGATCTCGTCGGCCGACGTCGCGATCCAGTAGCCGCCGGACGCCGCGACGGTGCCCATCGACACCACGAGCGGCTTGCCCGCTTGCCGGACCAGCTCGCACTCCCGGCGGATCACCTCGGAGGCGAACGCGCTGCCGCCGGGGCTGTCGACGCGCAGCACGACGGCTCGCACGGCCTCGTTCTCTCTCGCCTTCCTCAAGAGCCGCGCGGTCGAGTCGCCGCCGATCGTGCCCGCAGGCTGCGACCCGTCCAGGATCGAGCCCTTGGCGACCACGACCACGACCGCCTTGCCCCGCCCGGTGGCGCCGCTGCGGTCGCCGCCCTTCGCCTTCAGGTAGTCGGCGAAGCCCACCTGCCGGAAGGAGTGGCTCTCCTTGTCTTCCCCGACGAGCGCGATCAGGCGCTTGCGCACCTCGTCGCGCGGCGCCAGCGTGTCGACGAGCTTGGCCTGCAGGGAAAGCTTCGCGACGTCGCCGCTCGTCGCGCGCAGGCGGTCGGGCAGCCCTTCGACGAGCGCGGTGATGTCTTCGGGCGCGATCTTGCGCGCCTCGGCCACGTCGGCGAGCCAGGCGCTCCACAGATCGCCGTAGGTCTCGAGCGACATCCTGCGCGCCTCGGGCGACATGTCGTTGCGCAGGTAGGGCTCGACCGCCGACTTGTACTCGCCCACGCGGAACACGTGCATCTCGATCCCGAAGCGGTCGAGGCCTTCCTTGTAGTAGCTGCGGTGACGCCCGAAGCCCTCGATCAGGATCATGCCCTGCGGGTGCAGGTACAGCTCGTCGGCCTGCGCCGCCAGGTAGTACTGCGGCTGCATGAAGTCGTCCCCGTAGGCGATCATCTTCTTGCCGCTTTTCTTGAAGTCGGCGACCGCCGCGCGCAGGTCGCGCAGCTTGGTGAATCCGGCGCCGGCCATGTCGTTGGTGTCGAGGTACAAGGCCTTGATCCGCGCGTCGTCCTTGGCGAGCCGCAGCGCGTCGACGAGGTCCTTGAGCAGCGTCTCGCTGGCCTGCGCGCCCGCGCCCGTGCTCTCGGCCACGAAGCGCTCCACCGGGTTGACGCTCGCGAGCTGCTCGACGATCGTGCCGCGCGGGTTGAGCACGAGCGCGGCGCCGTTCGGTACCTTCGGCCGCCCGCCGAGGCTTGCGATCAGGAGCCCTGCCAGCAGGCCGAAGAAGAGGACGTTGATCAGGAATCGCCGCAGGCCGTCGATTCCGCGGCCGAGCCGGACGAAAAAGGATGGACGCTCTTCGGACATGGACTCACCTCTGACTTGGGGTCACGCGGCGTCGCTGCCGCCTGGGTCGATCTTATCCGCGGACGGGGGCGGCTGGGGCGGGTGCGGCAGGCGGAGCGGGCGTCCCGGGCTCGGCCTCGGGCTTCGGCCGCTTCGCGGCCGGGGGAGACGCTTCCGGCGCTTCGGGCCGCGTCGAGCGACGTGTGTCGACCGCCACGGCGTTCAAGATCCCGTCGACCTGGATCTCGTAGCCTGTGCGGCCCGCGTCGCCCACGACGCGGCGCTTGATCAGGTTGAACGGCAAGCCGGTGCCCCGGATGCGCACGGGCGTGCCCTCGGGCACGCTCACCCGCAGCACGTTGAAGACGCCGTTCAAGCCCAGCTTGACGGGCGCGTCGACCGCGGGCAGCGTGAGCTGCGTGATCAGGAAGACGCCGTTCAGCCGCCCTCCCTCGAAGCGGCTGCGGGCCAGGTCGAAGCTGCTGCGGACCAGGACGCCGTCGAGTCCGTAGCGGAGCGGCAGCTCGCTGGGCACGCCGAGCTCCCAACGCTGCCTGCGCCCTGGCAGGATCACGACACCGTGCCGCTCGCTCGCGTCGAGCCGCACGTGGGCCGTCTCGCCCTCGCGCTTCACCTCGAGGCTCGCGTTCGACTGGCGTTCGATCGATCGCGCGTCGGCGAGCGCGCCCTGCTCGAGGTCGCGCGCGGCGACCTTCAAGCGCGACCCGAACAGCTTCAGGTCGAGCTTCACGCGCGTGGCGCCCTCGGGCCGCGGCAGCGGCCCCGCGGCCTTCCAGGGCCCGGCCTCGACGTCGGGCCGCGCGCCGGTCGCCACCCAGGCCAGGCCGCCGAGCACGATCGCGGGACCGAGCATCACCAGCCACGGCGCGCGCGTCTTCTCGAACGCGATCTTGACCCCGGCCGACATGATCAGCAGCGGCCACAGCGCGAGCGCGTCGAACCAGAACGACCAGGGCAAGGCGCCCGTCGTGTTGAGGAGCAGGAAGACGGCGACGCCGGCGAGCCCGATCCCGTCGGCCGCGCGCTTCCAGTCGGCCTTCGGCCGCTCGCCCGCCGGATTCGTTACGGCGCTGCCACAGCCCATCGCAACCCCGCACGAGTCTACGGCACATGGCTTTGCGCCGTTCCGTCACCCGCCGACCGCTGCCGGGCACCGGCCGATTGCTGGCTGGTTTCGAGGCGTCCAGGGCGCGGTCCCCACGGTCGGGGCCCGCGTTGGCCCGGGGTTCAGACCGAGAGCGGCCGAATCCTCCGAAGCGCCGTCTCCAACTCGCCGAGGGACACCAGGGTTCCGGTGCCGTCTGTCATCGACCGGGCGCTTCGGGTGACGCTTCCGCCGGCTGTCGCCTCGCCGAGCGCGCCTCGAGCCCGCGGTCGATGTTGACGGAGCCGTTCACGGTGGCGAGCTCGAAGCGGGCGCCGCCCGCGCCGATCCGACCCTCGAGCTTGCGGCGCGTCTTGCGGCTGCCGTCGAGATCGAAGTCGCAGCCCACGCTGCCGTTCACTGTGCGGGCCTCGATCTCGGCGCTCGCATCCTCGGGGAGCGTCAGGCGCACCGAGCCGTTCGTGGTGCGCAGGCGGCTGCGCGCCTCGGGATCGAGCCGCGTGAGCGCCACCTCGACACTCCCGTTCACCGCCCTGGCCTCGACCTCGCCCGCGGCCTCGCGCACCTCCACCGACCCGTTGACCGTCGAAGCCTCGACCTCGCCCGCGACGCCCGAGACCTCGACGCGCCCGTTCACGTTCTCGACGCTCACTCGCGCCGTCCGCGGCACGTGGATCACGTAGTCGACGCGGCCCGAGCCGCCCATGAAGCGCGGGCGGGGATGGCGGGTGCGGACGCGAAGGCTGTCGCCCTCGCCTGTGATCTCGAGCTCCAGCTCCTCGAGCGAGCGCTCGCTGCCCGCGCGCTTGGTCGCCTCGATCCGGACCCGCGTCTCGTCCCACCCGGCGACCTCGACCCGCCCGTTGGTGTTCTCGAGCGAGAAATGCCCGTCCTTCGCGAGCGGCCGCGACTCGTCGACCGACGCCCTGAATGCCGAGCCGCCCCAGTCACCCCCGTGCATGCAGCCCGAGACCGCGAGGGCAGCCGTGAGCGCCAGGCCGGGAGAGAGCGCACGTGTCATGGGTTCCTCCGCTTCATGAGGTCATTACGCACGGGGTAGGGCCGGGGTTCAGGAAGATCGGCAGGCGATGCGCTCATCCCCGAAGCGCGTCGCGCAGGGGTCGAAGCTCCTGGTCCGACGGGGTCTGGCCCCCGAAGCGGGCGCCGTAGTACGCCTCGACGATCCGCGGACCCGCCGCCGCGACAGCCGGAGGCAGCGGCGGCAGCCTCCCGGTGCCGGTGGCGACACGGTGCGCATGCTCGAGGAGGCCGCGGCCCTCGGGGCGGGAGCGACCGGCGGCGGCCCAGCGCCGCTCGAGGTCACGGACGAGGGCGCGCAGGTCGGCGGGGACGGCGTGGTCGGAGGCGTCGCGAGACGGCGGCGGGGCACGACGCAGGCGTGCTCGCGCCACGCGCAGCAGGCGGCGACCGAGCAGGACCGTCACGAGGGCGAACCAGGCGAGAGGCTCTCGCACCGCCTGCCGCACGACGACGGCAACGCGGCCCGCGAGCCAGCGCAGGGAAGCGACGGGCCCGCGTACCATGAGCCGCGTCCACGCCGAGGACACAGCCGCCCGCATGCGCTCGGCGAGACGGGCGAGCGCCGATGGGCGCGGTCGCGATTCCACGAACTGCCCGGGCGGTGTCGGGTCCGCTTCGCCCCATCCCTCGCCGGGGATCCAGGCCTCGACCCAGGCGTGGGCGTCGGACTCGCGGACGACGTGCAGGCCGCCGCCCTGGTCGCTGTGAGGCCCGACGGAGAGGCCCTTCACGAAGCGCGCGGGCACGCCCTGGAGACGGAGGAGAACGACGGCGGCGCTCGCGAAGTACTCGCAGTAGCCGGCCTTCTTCTCGAACAGGAACTCCGCCAGCGGATCGCCGGTGCGGAAGGCCCCGGGCGCGAGCGTGTAGCGGTAGCCCGTCTGGAGGTGTCGCACTGTGGCCTCGACCATCCGTGCCGGCTCGGGCGACTGGGCAGCCAGCTCCTGGGCGAGAGCGGTGAGCCGCGGATCGACGCGCGGAGGCAGCGAGAGACTCTCCGCGAGCTCGCCGCCCGCCAGCGATCCGCCGGCGGGCCTCGGTCCCCCGGACCACAGCGCGCCGTAGAGGCGGAGCGGGTTGCCGGGAGGGCGCCGCAGCAGACCGTGGCGGTCGACCTCGAGGTACCAGGCATCTGCGGTCACCGCCACGGCGCCTCGCGGAACGAAGAGAGGCCAGTCGTCGACCTCGGCCTGCGTGATCCGAAGCTCAACCGCTTCCGACGCGGGCGGCGCCACCTCGAACCACGCTCCGATCCCCTCGAGGAGCGGGCTCGCAGGCGAAGGGGCCGTGGCGGGCCTCACGACGCCCGCGCGCTGCAGCGCTCCGGCGGCACCCCCCGAGGCGGCCGCGGGTGGATTCGCCCAACGCCGGCCGTCGAAGCTGACGAATACCTCGGAGGGCAGCCGCCATCCGCCGTCCGACTGCGGGAACGTCTGCAAGTCGAGCACGCGGCGGCGCGAGACGGCCAGCTCGGCAAACTCGCCGAGCGTCGACCCGCCGGCGAGCCCGGTCGTTCCCTCGCTGAACGCCGAGGCCACGGCTCGCTCGAGGCGAGGCTGCAGCAGCGGAAGCCCGATGACGCCGGTCGCCGCGAGAGCCACCGCCAGCGCCACCGAGAGCCCGAGCGTCGCCGCGGCGCGTCGGCTCCAGCGCGGCCCGCTTTCGAGAATCGCGCTCGCCCACATCGCCAGCATCGCGACGACCGCGAGCGCGAGGTAGCGCTCCGCGAACGCGTTGTGCTCGGAGCCGCGCAGGAACGGCAGCGACGAGGCGCCGTATCCCGCGGGCGAGGGATCGACGCCTGCGACTGCCAGGAGACCGATGATGGCCGGCGCGAGCGCGCGGCCCACGGGAAACGCCCGCGGGGCCAGGGCGAAGACGACGGCGGTCAGCAGCAGCACCGGGCCCACGACGCGCGGAATCCACGGGGGCTCGAGCGCGAGCGTGCCCAGCGACCGGCTGAGAAACGCCAGGAAGCCGGCGAGCAGCAAGACGAGAAGGCTCGCCCGCGGCAGCAGCCGCGAGAGCACGGCCGGCACGGGCGACCAGTCGGCGAACGGGACAAGCAGCGCCCCGACGACGGCGAGGACCAGCGGACCGAAGAGCGCGAGTGGCCCCGCGAGCGTCAGCACGAGCGCCGCCGTCGCCGCGGCGAGCGCAACGGCGAGAGCCAGGCGCGGGCCCGTGGGCCGGACGCGTCTCAAGCGCTCTCCTCGGCCGCGAGCTGCGCCTGCACCTGCCCCGGCGTCATCAGGGCGACGTCGCCGAGCTCCGGCCCGATCTCCGACCAGGGCTTGCGCGTGGCGCCGTCATGCACGAGGATCACGCGCACCGCGACCCCCATGGCCCGCACCCGTCGCAGGAAGGCCTCGCGGGCCTCGTCCCATTCGAGCATCACCGCCACGACGGTGGTGAGGCCCTCCAGCCGCTCGAAGAGAGCCGGCCCGATCGTCTCGAAGGGCTTGGCCGGCGAGGGCTCGAGGCAGGCGAGCACGTCGAGCACGTTGTCGAGATAGCCGAGGCTGCGGCCGGTGCTCACCTCGTAGAGGTCGGGACCCGCGGCGAGGATGTCGACCACCTCCTCGCTCCGGCTGAAGTGCTCGGCGAGCGACGCCAGCACCGAGATCGCCGCCTCGAAGCGCTCGCGCTCGCGGGGCTGCGGGCGCCCGGCGACGAACGTGTCGAGGATCAGGGCGATGCGGGAGAAGTATTCCTCGTGGTATTCCTTGACCACCGGCTTGCCGAGCCGGGCCCACGAGCGCCAATGGATCTTCCGGAGCGCGTCGCCCTCGCGGTACTCGCGGGTGCCGATGAACTCGAGCGAGTCGCCGACCGCCGAGGCGAGCGGGATCCCGCCGGGCTGATAACGCCGCCCCATCGGCAACGGCAGCTCGCCGAGCGTGAAGTAGCGCGGGTAGACGAGGGCCGTCTGCCCCGGCAGCCACACGGCCCGCGTGCGCACGAGACCGAATGCATCCGTCGCGGCGATGCCCAGAGCGGGAAGCTCGTAGCGTCCTCGCCGCTCGGGATGGAACGCCAGCGACACACGGGCGGGCCGGTCGCCGGCCGCTTCGATCGTCGCTTCGACGGGCGAGACCGCGAGCCCGGCATGAGGCGGCACGGGCGCAGCCCAGAAGAGCGAGAGCGGACCGCTCGCGCGCCCCTCGAGCGGGGACACGTCGAGCGGGATCGAGGCAGGCCGGCCCGCGCTCAGCCGCGCCGGGAGCCGGCCCAGCAGGCGCACGGCCGGGCGCGAGCGGGCAAGCGTCGCGAGGCCGACGACCAGCGGCGGCGCCGCGAGCGCGAACAGCACGAACCCAAGGGCGCGCCGCGTGTCGACGCCGACGAAGCCCACGGCGAGCGCCGCCCAGAGCAGGAAGCGACCGCGCTCGGTGAGCCTCCGGCGATAGAAGCCGCGCAGCGCGCGGAACAGGAACGCGCTCTCGAGCGGCCGCGCGAGAGGGCTCGTGGCCATGGCCGCGCCTCAGGCCGGCACGGGAACGGCGTCCAGTATCTCGCGCACCAGGTCTTCCTTCGAGATGCCTGAGTAGCGCGCCTTCGTCTCGAGGCCGAGGCGGTGCGCCAGCACGGGCACCGCCTGGGCCTTCACGTCTTCCGGCACCACGAACCTGCGCCCTTCGAGGAGCGCACGGGCCTGCGCGGCCCGGAACAGCATCAGGCTGCCGCGCGGCGAGCAGCCGAGGCGGACCTGTGGGTGGCGCCGCGTGGCCTCGGCGAGCGCCACGACGTAGCGCCCGAGCGACCGCTCGATCCGCACGTGCCGCGTCTCGGCCTGCAGTGCCACCACGTCGGCGGCCGACAGCACGCGCTCGACCGACTCGAGCGGGTGGCGCTCCGCCTGGCTGAACAGCACCTCGAGCTCGGCTTCGGCCGCCGGGTAGCCGAGCCCGATGCGCAGGCCGAAGCGGTCGAGCTGCGCCTCGGGCAGCGGGTAGGTGCCGTGGAACTCGACCGGGTTCTGCGTCGCGAGCACCAGGAACGGCGTGGGCAGCACCCGCGTCACGCCCTCGCTCGAGACCTGCCCCTCGCTCATCGCCTCGAGCAGGGCCGACTGCGTGCGGGGTGAGGTGCGGTTGATCTCGTCGGCGAGCAGCACGTTCCCGAACACGGGACCTTCCTTGAAGCTGAAGCTGCCGTCGCGCGGACTGTAGACCGAGGAGCCCAGGATGTCGGCCGGCAGCAGGTCGGGCGTGAACTGCACGCGCCGGAACTCGCCCGAGAAGGCGCGCGCGAGCGCCTTGGCGAGCGTCGTCTTGCCGACGCCGGGCACATCCTCCATCAGCAGGTGATGCCCGGCCAGAAGCGCTATCAGCACATGGTCGATCGCCTCCGGCTTGCCGAGGATCACGCGACCGAGCTGCGTCTGGAGCGCGACGAGCGTCTGCGGTGCTTTCTCGTTCATGGGCGGGTCACCTCATAGCGCCAGTCGACGAGCGTGAGCCGGCTGGCCACTCCTGGAAGAGAGGCGGGGGAGAGCGCGCCGAGATCGAGATCGGCGGGGGCGACGACGAGGCGCAGCCGGTGGGTCCCTTCTCGGAGAGGCGTCTCGAGGGAGACCGGCTGGATCGCCGGGCCGCCCGAGCTCGGCGCGGGAACGAATGCGAGCGCCTGGCCCAGCCCGGGCCACGCCTGCGCTCCCGCACCACCCATCGGCTCCTCGAGCAGGGCGACGCGCGCCGGCGCCCGAAAGCTGAGCCGGAGGTGGAGCGGCTCGCCGGGCCCGAGCACGGCGTCGGGACGCCCCGTGTTCTCGATCCCCGCTGGCACGGCTTGCCGCTCCGGCAACTGCAGGAGCCACGCCACATGCTGCGGCGACAGCGGCGTGCCCACGGGCCGCGCCGCCGCTCGCGTGCGAACGCCCGGGGCCGCGGGGAACGAGAGCAACGCATACCCCGCCAGCGCCACGAATCCGACGGCGGCGACAGCGCCGAGGTCGAGCAGCGTCGCGGGACGCTCGAACCACGCGCGCACCCGCTCCCAGCAAGTGGGCTGCTCGAGCGCGGCGAGCACTTCCTGCCGGGCGGCCGGGTCCTGCAGCAGCTCGCGGAGTCCGTCTTCTTCCACGAGCGTGTCGAAGAGAGCCTGATCGTCGAGCGCCGCGCGCAGCAGCTCCTGCCGCTCGGCCTCGCGGAGCGAGTCGGTCGCGTATCCGGCGACGAGGTGCTTCGCCTCGCGCGTCATCGCGCCTCCTCGCCCGAGACGAAGGCCCAGCGATCGCCGAGCAGCGCCTTGAGCCGCTGGTGGCAGCGCCAGTCCCAGCTGTAGACCGTGTTCACCGGCCGGCCCAGCTCGAAGGCGATCTCCACGAAGCTCGCGCCCTGGAGCTTCCGCCGCAGGATCTCGCGGCAGCGCCCGTCGAGCCGCGCGGCCGCCTCGACGAACATCGAGAGCCGCTCCCGGACGTGCGCGATCGCCTCGGGATCGGGCGAGTCGCCCGACGCGCGCTCGAGCGGGTCGCCACTTGTCGAATCCAGGGGAGCCGCCGGCGTGTCGCCCGCGGCCCGCCGTCGCGCCAGCTTCCGCCACAGCGCCGTCCTCTTCAGCGCCACGATTCTCACGCCCAGCGCCACCAGCTCTTCGGCCGCGCCGACGTGCGCGTACTTCGTGGTCAGGAGGATTAAGGCGTCCTGCGTGAGGTCCTCGGCGTCGGCGGGGGAGAGCCGTGCCCGCGCGGCGGCCAGCACGCGGGCGCGCACGCGCGCGAGCACCTCGTCCCGGCTCCCCGCCTCGTCGGCCACTGCGGCCGGACTATAGCCCAATGCCGCGAACCAGCAGGACCCGACCGCAAGCGTGAGTTCCGCGCGCACCGCCACAGGGGAATGCCGCGTCGAGCGGGTTCCTTGCGCCGGCTCGCGGCGCCACGACAGTTCCTGTCGCGATGACACTTCTTGTCGCGTTCGAAACGGCGCACGCGAAGCGCGCTGCAAGGCCGACAGCCACTTGCGGCATTACGAGCGCATGAAGTCTCCCGTGATCCGCGGCACGCCGATTGCTTCACGGCATGCTGTCCCCGCACAGACGGATCGCAGGGCACGACTTCCACTGCGAGGAGACGATGATCCAGTCGAACCCGTTCTACGCCGCGAGTGCGTTCGCAATGCTGCTCGGCTGCTGGCTGCTGAGCCAGGCGCTACAGCTCCAGGCTGGCCAGCTCCAGGGCCTGCTGGTGCTGATGCTGGTGCTTCAGCTTTACGAGGCGCTGCTCGTCGGCCTCGGCGCTTACCTCGTGCGCTCGAAACGCGCGCCCCGCGACGGCCTCGTCGTGCTGGTGATCGAAAGCGTGTTCCTGATGGACGCGACACTCCTCTCGGCGGAGTGCGTCACGACGGACCCTAGCGTCGGCACGCTGGTGGCGATGACAGCCGCGGGCCTGGCCGTCCTCAAGCTCCATTGGGTCAGGCGCATGGCGCCGGACTTGCTACCGAAGAAGCTGGCGATGGTCCTCGGCGTGCACGCGGCCGTCATCCTCGCGCTACCCGTCGCCGCGGCTCATCTCGCCTCCGCCCGGCTCCTGAGCCCGTTCGCTCTCTACGTCTTCTGGTGGATGACGGCCGCGCTCCCGATGGCGCGCCAGGTCCTGCGGGACGAGACCCAGAGCGAAGACGGGGAGTCCGGCCAGGCGTACTCGGCCTGGACGTGGATGCCCTGTGGCCTCGTCCTGCTGCACCTCTGGACGGTCGGCTACATCCACACGATCGATTTCCACCCCGCCTTCGCGGCGCCTTTCCTGCTTGGGCTCGCAGCCACCCTCCCTCGCGAACGTCGCGCGCTGCAAGCGGCGCTGCCAGTGATCGCCGTGGTCTTCTCGCTCGGACAGACCACCGCGCTCGGCTTCCACCCCTTCGGAATCGAATCGCTGGTCGTCACCCCTGCGCGCCTGGCCCTCGTCGGCACGGCGGCCGCGTGGGCGTACCTGGCCTGGCGCTACCGCGAGCGCTGGCTCGTCCTGCTCGCCACGAGCTGCGGCGCGGTTGGCCTCCTCGGCCAGTCGACATTCCGCATCCTCGCCGCCTTTGGCCACACCCTCCACGGAGCGATGCCCCGCGACGCCTTCGGCTGGGGCGCCCTCGCGCTGATCGCGGCCTTTGCCCTGCTGGCTGCCGGCGCGCGGCGCAGCCTCCAGGGAGAGCTGCGCCGGCCCGGTCGCCGCCCGGGCGCCCGGACGCCGTAGGCGGAGACCTACCCTGGTCGGTTGGTGCGGATCAATGGTGACGCCGTCTTCGGGCCAGACGTCGTTGCCGGGGTCCGCCTCGAGGTCACCTCACCGCCCGGCGGCTGCGCCGGTCCACAGCGCGCGCAACGCCACATTGGCCTTCTTCGGGTGACGGTCGAACGTGACGATCCCGAACGGCCCGAAGTAGGTCGGGAAGTCGTTCGTGAAGCCACGCCGGTGGCGGTAGTCGGCCCAAGCCCAAACCACGCCACCGGACACCTCTGGCACCGCCTCGACTGCGCGCCAGACGGCCGACAGGAACGCAGCCTGGTAGTCCTCGCTGAAGCGCATGTCGCCGCCGGAGCCGGGGATGCCGATCGTGCCGAACTCCGTCCGTACGATCGGCTTGTCGGCGAAAAAGGCCGTGAGCTCGACGAGCCTCTGGCGCGTCGGCGCGTACACGTGCTCCTCGATCTCGCCTAGGTTGGCGGCCACCGGCTCGTCGAACATCTCGATGTAGAGATTGACCGCCACAAGGTGCGGGTCAGGCTGGAAGAGCGAGCCATCGGAAAGGACGAGAACGCGGCATGTCGGCCCCGGCGGACACGGTTGGAGCCGCTGTAGCGAAGGCGAGAACGGCGGCGAGCCCAAGCTGCGCGAGGGAAACACCCGCACCATGGTGGGGCCGATAAGCGGAGCACCCGGGCGAGAGGCGTCAAGACTCCGATCGGACCTGGGCTGTCCAGCCGGCAGGGGACACTTGGGGCCGAGAGGGTCACGGAACGCGCCGTTGCCGTGTTGAGCCTGCAGGAGGCACAATGCTCTTCGGAAGTGGTATGGGTGAGCCGTCGGTCAGGATCGAATCGCTGAGCAAGGACGAGCGTCTCGATCTGCTGGAGAGGCTTTGGGACAGCCTGAGCGAGACGCCGGCCGAGGTCCCGGTGACGCAAGCTCAGCAGGCCGAGCTAGAACGCCGGTCGGATGCGCTCGACCGAGACGTAGCGAAGGGGCGCGCCCTCGGCGTGCCCTGGGATGAGGTGGTGAGGCAGCTTCGGGCACGGCGGTGAACCCGCCCATTCTCCGCCCCGCCGCGGCGGCCGACGTCGAAGAGGCCTGGCGGTGGTACGAAGCGCAGCGCGAAGGTCTGGGCGATGAGTTCCTCGAGGTCGTTCAGGTGGCCCTCGAGTCCATCAGAGCCCAACCGGAGTCGGCTCCGGTGGTTCAACGCGACGTCCGGCGTCAGTTGCTGAGGCGCTTCCCGTACGGTCTCTTCTACAGGCTCATCCAGGGGCAGGTAGTGGTCGTGGCGTGCTTCCACGCCAAGCGTAGCCCTCGATTGTGGCGCTCTCGGTACTGACTTGGGGCTTCGCAGCGACGTGGACGTTCTAGCCCTAGCGGCGAAGCCTGCGCGGCCTCACGCCTCCAGGCTGAATGCGTCGCGGAAGGGGCCGAGGAATCTTCGCTGGGGGGACCAGTCCGTGATGGCGAAGGTCACCTTTCGGAAGGTTCCGCCGAAGTTGTCCTCGAGGCGGCGCGGAAGTCGCGGGCCGTCCGCACGGGGTCGTTTCCGCCGCTGACAAGGTTTTGCGGCTCACGTGCTGGACAGGGGCGCTCGTGTCGAGCACGATAGAACGCGGCTCGGATATCTCGAACAAGAGGATTGGCACGATGCTGGACTGGCGGCGGGGAACGGGCGTGGTCGTGGCCGTGATGGGTCTCGCGGGTTGTTTCTCGGGGAATGCGACGTTGCCTTCGGACGCGACACCCGTCGGATCACTCGTCGGTCCCACCTGGCGCGCCACCAGCATCGTCGGGCAGCCAGTTCTCTCGGGGCCGCAGGTCACGGCCGAGTTCTCGGCCGCGGAGCGCGTGGCCGGCACGGCGGGCTGCAACCGCTACTTCGGCAGCGCCAAGGCCGAGGCAGGTCGCCTCTCCGTGGGCCCGCTCGGCGCGACGCTGATGGCGTGCGCTCCGGATGGCGTGATGGCGCAGGAAGGTCGGTACCTCGCGGCGCTCGAAGCGGCGAAGAGCTACAGCCGGAGCGGCGACGAGCTGCGGCTCGGGCCATCCGCGTCCGAAGTGACGCTCGTCTTCACTTCTCGCTGAGATCCGGCCGGGGCGTGTCCCCGGGCTGCGTCTTCAGGGCTTCGGATCCGCCGGCGGCGTGTCCCCGGCCTGCGGCTCCACGAGCTTCGGCTTTTTCGGGAGTAAGAGCGTGCGCCAGAGGCCGCCTTCGGTGAAGGCGCGCCAGGCGGGGCCGACTCCTCGCACGAGGCTGGCGGCGAGCCACAAGGCCCACAGCAGCATCGCCACGCGGTAGAGCCAGATGGGGAGGCTCATGACGCCCGCCGCGGGGGTGTCGCCGGTGACGCGGTCGGCGTACCAGCGGAGGAGGGTGTCGGTGCTGCCCCCTCCTGCGACCTGCATGTCGGGGCGGAAGAGCAGGCCCTGGTGGATGGCCTCGTAGAGGAGGCCCAGGCTGACGAGGGCCCAGGTGGCGACCAGGAGCTGGAGGGCGTCGAAGGCCCAGGGGTTTTGCGGCGGCCGCATTCCGCGGTATGCGAGCACGAAGACGAACGCGGCCACGATCAATGCAGAGGTCGCCGGCAGCACGCTGAGGCCGAGGCCGAGGAGGATCCACTGCGTGCCCGTGAGCGGGCTCGCGGGGATGCGGCCAAGGCCAAGGGCCACGCCGAGGAGGAACACGAGGTACGGCCAGAACAGGACGGCCGGGCCCCAGGCGGGGCCGCGCGTGGCGAGGAGCCAGCGCTCGGGAGGCAGAGTCAGCTGCTGGGTGACGTTGACGGCGGGGCTCGAGAAGGAGACGCGCGGGACTCCGTAGAAGACGCCCATGCCACGGGATTGCTGCCAGCGGACCTCGAGCGTGTGCCGGCCCGCGGGGATGGTCACGCGGAGCTCGCCTTTGTCGGGACGCGACGGGCGGCCCTGGCCGTCGATCGCGACCTCCTGCACCTCGGCCTCGCTCGGGATGCGCAAGACGAGGGGCTGCTCGCGGCTGCTGCGGGCGGTGGCCGTGAGGCGGACGCGCTCGAGGCGGCGGCCGGGGGTCGCCTCGATGCCAACGTCGTCGATCGTGAGGGTCTGGCCCTCGACGCCCTGTGGGTGGGCCAGGCGGACGGTGACCTCTTCACCCGGCCAGGGGCGGTACTCGGGGGCGAAGACGCCCTCTTCGATCCGCGAGACGGGCGGGAGGCCGGTGGCGGTGCAGGACCAGATCGGGCTGCACTGCAGGCTCCACACCTCGGACCACGGGCGGCCCTCGGGCGCGCGCAGGACGAGCCGCGGCGCCTGCTCCAGCGTCGACTCCCACGCGGTCTCGGTCTCGTCGCCGCCGAGGCTCACCGCCACCTCGCCTTTCTCGACGACGAGGTTGGCGCGGGTGGGCGCCTCGCCCGGGAGAAGCGGGACGCGGAGCGCGATCGGAGCGCCCACGGGCGTCACGCGGCGCACGCGCGTCTCGACCGTCCACGTGACGCCGAAGCCGAGCGTGCGGGTGACCTCGAGCCAGGGGGCGTAGCGGCCCTCAGCGGTCGCTGCGCCGGCGCGGGCGGCGAGGCGGCGCGTGAGGAGGATCGACGGCTCGGCGGGGCCGTCCTTGCGCAGGCCGCTCACGTCCCATCCGGGGGCCTCGGCGCGCGCGCGGCGCGGCGGGTCGGCGAACTGGAGGGTGAAGCTGTCGCCGGGAGGCACCGGGCCCGTGGCCTCGATCCGGTGGACGCCGCGCGGGAGGCGCAGGTAGAGGAAGCCCGAGGCGAGCCGCGCGACGGCCAACGCGGGAGCGCCGTCGATGCGGATCTCGGACGGCGTCCAGCTTCCGACCGGTCCGGGCATCGCCCACGTGCCGTCGGCCGCGGCGTGAACCTCGGCGCTGAGCTGAAGACGGCTGTCGCTCAGGCGCAGGACGAGGCTCGGAGTCGTGACGCAGCGCGGCTCGCAGGGGGCGGGACGGGAGAGGCGCTGCTTCAGCTCCTGAAGGATGTCGGGAGTGGGCATCTCCTGCTCGGCCCGTGAAGGGGCCGGGGACCCCAGAAGAACAGCCGAAAGCCAGAGAAAGCCAACCGAGAATCTCACGACCGAAAGAACAAGGAAGCCAACCGGGAATTCCAAGAACGACAGGAGCGCGGCGAGGGGTCCAGGTGTCGTCCGGTGGGGGAGCGACGGCCAGCGGCCCATGAGCAGGACGAAGGCAAGCGTCGCGAGCAGCGCGAGGCGCAGGAGCGTGAGTAGGCGGTTCATGCCGGGCGAGACGAGGAAGATCCGCAGCGTGTGGTCGCGGCCCACGGGTCCGCTCCAGGCGAGCGAGTAGCTGCGCCAGGCCCAGCTCGGGACGCCTGGGCCGGTCTGCAGGACAGCCTTAGGGTCCTGCTCGAGGGCGATGTTGTAGGCGTAGCCGCGCTTCATGACCCGCTTCGCGGCGACCTCTTCTCTCGCCTGTGCGACGAGGGCGGCCGGCACGTCGAGGCTGTCCTGCATGGCCTCGCTGGCTGCCGGAGGTGGCGCCGCGGGGACGCCGCCGACCATGCCGCCGGCTCCGCCCTGCACGTCGACCCTCGGGGAAGCCGGCGCGACCCCGGCGACTCGCCGGGGAGTGGCCCCGCCCACCTGCGGGAAGAGCGCGTCCCTCACCTGGTCGCGCGCGAAGGGCACGGCGACGATCACGAGGATGGCGGCGCTCGCGAGGAACCAGAAACGGGCGAGCGTTTGGATTCGGCCGGCGGGTCCGACCCGCTGGAGCGCGATCGCGGCGACGAGGCTCAGCCACACGGCCGAGGGCGCGCCCGGCTCGCCGTGGATCAAGACGAGCGTGCCGAGTGCGAGGGCCGCGGGGCGCAGGCCGAAGAGACGATGGACGGCGAGTGTCACGATCAGGACGAAAAAGAAGCCGAGGAGCGTCCAGCGCGAGGTCCAGGTCCCGGGAAGACGATCGACTCCGGTCGAGCCCAGGAGGCTCCAGCCGGGCGGTACGTGGAGCGTCGCCTGGAGCTGCTCGACGCCGGTGGTCCAGCCGACAGCGGGGACGGCCCCGCGAAGAGCCAGGCGCGAGTCGGCTTCGAGCTGCAGGGTCGACCGGCGCAGCTCGATGCCGGCCGCCTTCGTCTCGGAGTGTGCGGTGACGAGCTGGTCGTGGCCGTCCACGGCGATGCGTCCGAGCGTCCCGGGCGGGAGGAGATCGAGGCGCGTCGTCGCGCGGAGCGTGCCGCCGAAGCGATCGCGGACGCTGGCGCCGCTGCCGTCGGGATCGAGCCACAGCTCGCGCGCGAGCGTGAGGGCGTCGGGCGGGGGCTCGGCCTCGCCCCGCCGCACCTCCTCGAGCCCCAGGCTCGCGCCGGGCTCCACGAGGAACGCGGGCAGCGCGCGCCATGCCTCGGGCAGCTCGGTCCGCGAGGGGTCGACGGCCACCGGGCCGGAGAGCTCGACCTGTCGCTGCCTCTCGTCGGCGGCGAAGACCCACACCTCGCGCGGGGGCCAGGGATCCTGCTTCTGCTCCTTCGGTAGCGCGATCGCCTTCGGGCGGCCCTCGACGCGCGCGTCGACGCTCACGGAGTAGCGGCCCCCGCGCACCTGCACCCGCAGGCTGTCTTTTTCGACGCGGGCCGGCAGGTCGCCCGTGACGGCCACGGGCACGCTGCCCGCCAGCAGCGCTCCGGGGAGCGTGATCTCCCGCGCGCGGCCCGCCACCTCGAGCTCGAGGCGCGTCTCCACGAAGAGCGGGATGCCGTCCTTGATCTTGCGGAACACCTGCAGCCTCAGGCTCTCGCCTTCGCCTTCCGCCTCGGGGCCGGCGCGCAGCCAGAGCAGGCCGGCTCCGTCCCGCCGCGGCCGGGGCACGCGCTGGCCGTCGAGGCGCAGGTCCACGAGGCCGATCTCCGCGGGGACGGTCAACGACTCGGGCAGGCGCGACCAGGCGAAGCGGCCGGCGATGCGGTGGCGGCCGGGACCGACGCGCATGCGCGGCCCGCCGTCGCGGTCGAAGACGGGGGCGGGCGAGCCGTCGAGGCGCACGTCCTGCGGCCAGCGCTCGAAGCTGCCCGGCAGGCGCGCGTCGGTCGCACGGTCGGCCACGAGCTCGAGCTGGAATACGCCGCCGCTCGCTCCCAGATCGAGCTCCAGCTGTCCGGGCCAGAGGCAGACGGCCTGGCCCTGGACCGTCGCGCAGCCCAGAGTCGGCACCTGGTCCAACACCCAGGGGACCCACGGGCGCAGGCTCGGAGGCAGGTCCTCGCGCGAGATGGGCTGTGCGCTCGCGGTCGCGGCGGGAAGGCCAGCACCCACGGCTGCGCCGGCAAGAGCTCCTGTGAGGGCGAGGTCGGGAGTGAGAGCGGCGGCAGCGGCCAGGCATCGGACGGTCGACTCGAGGCGGCGTCGCACGAGCACCTCCTGGGGCCGCTCTCGCGGCCCGTATCGGATACCGCCGAAGGATAAGGCCTATTCCTTGGCCGTGAGGGCGTGCGCCTTGCGGCCGCCCCGGGCGACGCGCTCGAGCGTGTGCTCGGATTCCATGAGGCGCGCGGCCAGCGCGGGCAGCGCTCGGAGAGGGCGGCCGCGCCCTGCCGGAGCTCCTGGCTGGTGCGCAGCTCCTCGACGTTCCGCTCCATGTCCTCGGCCGCCCAGCCGCGCGAGTGGGCCACGTAGGGGAACTGCGGGAACAGGAAGCCGAGCTCGGCGAAGAAGCCCAGCATCTGCCCGGCCACGGCCTGGACGTTGTCCTGGCCGCCGATCACGATGAAGCCCGCGACCTTGTCGCGGATCAGGACGCGGTCGCGCGTGGTGATCTGGTTCTGGATGCAGTTCATGCGCTCGGCCATCTTGTAGTAGAGCGAGCTCGCGGCGCCCCAGCGGATCGGCGTCGCGACCAGGATCACGTCGGCCCAGTGGACGAGCGCCTTGTAGACGCGGTCGAGCTGATCGCCCGCGTCCATCTGGGTGATCGAGCACGGCCAGGTGCAGGCCTTGGCGTTCTTCGAGTAGTAGCCCTCGCAGGCGAAGAAGCTGAGCTCGCCCAGCCGGATCAGCCGCGACTCGGCGCCCAGAGCCTGCTGCGCGTGGTCGACCGCGTGGGCGAGCAGCGCCTCGGACCCCGAGTAGCGCGGGTTCGAGCGGTCCATCACCGTGGTCGAGATGCCGGCGACGCGCACGGGGCCGGGCTCGCGCCGAACGGGCCGGGCGAGCGGGTGGGGCTCGTGCGGGCTCTTGTGTCGCGGCGTTCGGGCGTTGGCGTCGACCAGGACGCGCCCGTTCTCCAGCTTGACCGCATAGCTCGGGACGCGGTCCGCCTCGAAACCGGGCTCGCCCTCGCCGGTGCGGTAGTGGAACTTCCAGTGGTGCCACGGGCAGACGACGTAGTCGCCGTCGAGATGGCCTTCGCCGAGCGGACCGCCGACGTGGTTGCAAACGTTGGAGATGGCGCTCCAGGCGCCGTCCTTCTGAACGAGCGCGATCGGGGTCGTTCCGGCCTGCACCGGGGTCAGCGTGTGCGTGCGGAGGTCCTCGGCCGAGCCGACGTCGTGCCACTTCTCCTCGGCCATCGGGTCCTCCTCGGGGGTGAGCTTGCCTCGAACGTTACTCGCTGTCCCTCGGGCCGCGCAAGGCGGAGGCGCCTCGTGGTCGAGATCCTGCCCGGTCCGGTCCTGGCAGGGCCGTGGCGCGGGGTATGCTTCCCGCCGTCATGGGCCAGACCCGGGTCGACCTTCAGCACCTGCTCGAGGACTTGCGCGACGCGTATCCCGACGCGATCGAGGAGACGATCCTCTCGGAGGTCGTGGCCAACGCGCTGGACTCCGGCGCCACGGGCATCCGGATCCTGACGGACCCCTCCGAGAAGACGATCGTCGTGGTCGACGACGGGTCGGGCATGAGCCGGCGCGAGCTGGCGCGCTACCACGACCTCGCGGCCAGCAGCAAGGAGCGCGGGGAGGGGATCGGCTTCGCCGGTGTCGGCATCAAGCTGGGCCTGCTGGTGGCCGAGGCCGTCCTCACCGAGACGCGCCGCGGCCCGGTGTACGTCGCGTCGCGGTGGCATCTCGCGTCGCGCCACAAGGCGCCCTGGCAGTGGGTCACGCCGCCCGGCTGGGTGGGGGAGCGCGGCACCGCCGTGGGGTTGAGGCTCCGCAACCCGCTCTCGCCGCTCCTCGACGCGGGCTACGTCGAGCGCTGTCTGCGGGCGCACTTCGAGCCGCTGTTCGAGACGGCCTTCGACGCCATCCTGGCCGAGCGCTACCCATCGGGCGTGGCCTTCCACGTGAACGGCCGGGCGATCGAGCGCGGCCGTTCGCTGAAGGCGGGTGAGCGGGCCACCCTCGTCGTCCGGCTGCCGCGCAAGCGCAAGCCGGCCGCCGTCGGCTTCCTCGAGCGCGTCAGCGAGCCGCTGCCCGAGGAGCGGCAGGGCCTCGCGGTGAGCACGCTCGGGAAGGTGATCCGGCGGGGCTGGGACTGGACCGGCCTCTCGTCGTCTTCACCGGCTCTCGTCGCCGGCCTGATCGAGGCGCCCGGGCTCTCGGCGGCGCTCACGCTCAACAAGGGAGACTTCCTGCGCGCGGGCCGGCGCGGGATCACCTATCTCGCCTACCGCAAGGCGATCCAGGAGGCCGTGCAGGCCCAGCTCGCCGCATGGGGCGAAGGGCGCGACCGCGAGGACGCGGCACGGCGGCGGGCGGCCCGCCCCCTCGAGCGCGATCTCGAGGCAGTGCTGCTGGACCTGGCCGACGAGTTCCCGGCGCTCGCGGCGCTCGTCGAGCGCCGGCCTGGCGGGCAGCGTCGCCTCCCGACGGGCGCAAGCGTCGGGGCGGTCGAGGCGGCGGGAGTGGCGCGTGGCGTGCAGGCGGGCGAGAGCCGGGGCGCAAGCGACGACTCGGCTGGGGCCGCAGGCGAGGGCGCGGGCGATCCGCCGGAATCGGCCGCGAGCGAGACAGCGGTTGATGCGGCTGTGCCTCCCGCCGAAACAGCCGCCGAGGGCACCCTGCCGGAGGCCGCGGGCGGCGCGCGCCGCCCGACACGCTACGGCCTGGCGGTGGACTTCGAGGAGCGTCCCGAGTCGCACGAGCTGGGGCGGCTCGTCGAGTCGACGGTGCTCGTGAACACGGCGCACCCGGCCTACGGACGCGCGGTCGCCTCGCGCGCCGAGGGCTATCACGCGGCCCTGACGGTCGCCATGGCGCTCGGGGCCGTTGCCGTCGAGCCCGCGGGGATGCAGGCGTTCTTGACGACGTTCCTCGCGCGCTGGGGCGAGGCAGTCGGTCGCGACCGGCGGCGCCGCCTACCCCGCGCCCGGGCAAAGTCATCGTAGCGTCCCTCCAGTGCTACCGCGTCGCCGGCGCGAGGGCCTGGGTCCTCGTGGTCGTCGACGCGAGGCGAAACCTCGAGGATGTCCTCCTGGAACGCCTCATCCGGGCCGAGGGGCAAGAGCCCTTCGCGTCGTAGTAGAGTTGGCTTCCGCGGGCGGCCGCGACTAGCAGGAGATCTCCATGGCAGGGAAGAAAAAGGGCAAGAAGGCAGGGAAGAAGGCGAAAAAGGCCGCCAAGAGGGCCGCCAAGAAGGCCAAGAAACAGGCAAAGAGAGCTGCCCCGCGGAAGGCCGTCAAGAAGGCGGCGGTGCGGCGCAAGGCGGCCAGGCCGGCCATCAAGACCCGCCAGCAGCCGGAGACCCTTCGCCTCCGTTCGGCCGCGCCGAGCTTCACGGTGAACGACATCCACAAGAGCCTTGCCTTCTACCGCGACGTGCTCGGCTTCACGCCCAGGGAACGCTGGGAGGAGAATGGCGCGCTCAAGGGCGTCGAGCTCGTCGCCGGCAGCGCGCGCTTCTGGCTCGGGCAGGACGACTGGAAGAAGGGCCGCGACCGCGCGAAGGGGCAGGGCTTCCGGATGAACTGCGCGACCTCGCAGGACATCGACGCGCTCGCCGCGCGGGTGAAGGCCGGCGGCGGGAGGGTCGTCGAGGAGCCGAAGGACCAGTCGTGGGGCGGACGGGAGTTCGCCGTGCTGGACCCCGACGGCTTCACGATCACGTTCTCTAGCGGTCTCTAGCAGGCTCGCCGCTTCGGCAGGCGGCGCAAGGGTCGAGCAGCGGAGGCGTTCGGGTGGTACGCGGCCGCTTGGGAGTGGAAGGGCGAGGCGCGCGTAGGCGGCGCCTGCCGCTGCCGCGCGTCCATCATGTAGCGCCGCTCTCATTTTCTTCTGGACAAGCAGGGTCGGCGCAGGCAGAATCGCCGGTCTGGGAGCAGTGAACTCGTGAAGCCCGATTCCATCCACGCGCCGGCACCGATGATCGACGCGACCGCCATCGCGTTCGTCACCGATGCCGTCTTCCTTGGGGAGGACGCTGCACTCTAGACCCGAGCCAGAACTGACCGCCGCTCAGGGGCCTTCCAGGGTGCGAACCCCCGGAAGGCCTTTTTGTTTCGTCCGAGCGGCGCCTCGGGTGCGTACGGGAGCGAGAAGACGATGCACGACCCACAGGGACAGAAAGAGCCGGAGACGAGGCCGGCGGTGGAGCACGAAGCGAGTGCGGGCTCGCGCCTGCGGTCTGCCTGGACGCTGCTGAAGCAGGCCGTCCAGGGGACGCAGCAGGACTACACCGAGGGCAGCCTGAACCGGGCCGTCTTCCTGCTGTCCGTGCCGATGATCCTCGAGATGGTGATGGAGTCGGTGTTCGGCGTGCTCGACGTCTACTTCGTCGGGCGGCTCGGGCCGGACGCGGTGGCGGCCGTCGGGCTCACCGAATCGTTCCTGACGGTGGCGTTCGCCGTCGCGATCGGCCTCTCGATGTCGGTGACCGCGCTCGTGGCGCGGCGCATCGGTGAGAAGGAGCCGGAGCTGGCGGCGCGCACGGCGGTGCAGGCGATCGCCCTCGGGATCGCGGCGTCGCTGCCGTTCGCGCTCGCGGCCATCTGGTCGCGTGAGCTGCTGACGCTGATGGGCGCTCCGGCTTCAGTCATCGAGACGGGCTGGGGTTACACCGCGTGGATGCTGGGCGGCAACGCCTCGATCATGCTGCTGTTCCTGATCAACGCGGTGTTCCGCGGCGCGGGCGACGCGACCGTCGCGATGCGCTCGCTCTGGCTCGCGAACGCCGTCAACATCGTGCTCGACCCCTGCCTGATCTTCGGGCTCGGGCCGTTCCCCGAGCTGGGCGTGACGGGGGCGGCGATCGGCACGACCATCGGCCAGTCGGTCGGTGTCGCTTACCAGCTGTGGGCGCTCGGCTCGCCGCACGGGCGGCTCAGGGTCGAGCGCCGGCACTGGCGGCTCGACCGCGAGGTCATGTTGCATCTCGCAAGGGTCTCGGTCGGGGGCATCGGGCAATTCCTGATCGCCACGGCGAGCTGGCTCGGGCTCGTGCGGATCCTCACCCCGTTCGGCGCCGCGGCGCTCGCCGGCTATACGATCGCGTTGCGCATCATCATCGTGGCGATCCTGCCGTCGTGGGGCATGAGCAACGCCGTGGCGACGCTCGTGGGCCAGAACCTCGGGGCAGGCAAGCCCGACCGGGCCGAGCGGAGCGTGTGGCTCTACAACATGGCGTTCCTGCTCGGTGTGATGGGTGTCTTCCTGTGGTGGGCCGAGCCGCTCATCGCGGTGTTCACCCCGGATCCCGCGGTGCAGGCGCTGGGAGCGCAGTGCCTTCGGGTCGTGAGCTACGGTTACGCCTTCTACGCGTGGGGCATGGTCCTGGTGCAGGCGTTCAACGGCGCTGGAGACACGGTGACGCCGACCTGGATCAATCTCGGCTGCTACTGGCTCTTCCAGATCCCGCTCGCGCTGGTGATGGCGCGCGCCCTCGGCTACGGACCGCTCGGCGTCTTCGTCGCGATCACGCTTGCGGAGTCCGTGCTCGCGGTCGTCGGCCTCGTGGTCTTTCGCCGCGGCGGCTGGAAGAAACAGGTCGTGTGATGGGAAGCGCCGGTCTTTCAGCCTCCGCCCCGGGGCAGGAGGTCCGCGCGGCTACTTCTGGCAGCGGGGGCAGTAGTGAGCCGAGCGCTGGCCGATCAGGCATCTGCGGATGCGCGTGCGGCAGCGCGGACAGGGCTCGCCCTCGCGGCCGTACACGCGGCGCTCGTCCTGGTAGGCGCCCGAGCTGCCGTCGGGCTGCACGTAGTCGCTGATGCTGCTGCCGCCGGTGGCGATCGAGCGCCGCAGCACCCTGCGGATCGCGTTCGCGAGGCGGTCGCACTCCGGGCGCGTCACGCGGCGCCCGGGCCGGGTGGGCCGCACGCCGGCGAGAAAGAGCGCCTCGTCGGCGTAGATGTTGCCGACGCCGGCGAGGAGCGACTGGTCGAGCACGAGCGACTTGATCGGCACGCGCCGCGCGCGCACAGCGGCGAAGAGGACTGCGCCGCGGGCCGCGAGCGCGTCGGGTCCGAGCTGATCGAGGCGTGGCGAGGGCTCGTCGGCCCGCATCAGCTGGACCTTCCCGAACTTGCGAGCGTCACGGAAGAAGACCTCCGGGCCATGGTCGTCGAAGCGAAGCCGAAGGTGGGTGTGTTTGTCCGGGCGGAAGGCCTCGAGCTGCTGCTCGGGCGTGAGCGAGGCAGCGGCCGCCGACGAGAGCAGCCGGACCCCCGGAATTCCGGCGCCGAAGATCTGGCCAGTCATGCCCAGGTGCAGCAGCAGGCGCTCGCCGTTGTCGAGGCGCGCGACCAGGTACTTGCCGATGCGGTCGATTGCTTCGACGCTTCGGCCGCGCAGGCGTCGGCGCAGGCTGGCCGGCGGCGTGAGGAAAAAATAGCTCGGGAGCGTGGTGACGACGCGTGCGATGCGGCGGCCGACGAGTAACGGCTCGAGCTGCCGCCGCGTGACCTCGACCTCGGGCAGCTCCGGCACGGGAGCTCAGGCTAGCACGGCGCTGCCGTCCGGACCTGGCCTGTCTCAGCGCTGCGGGAGCTCGACTCCCCCGCCTGCCTTAGCGCGAAGTGGGGGAGCGGTGGGTCTATAAACGGGCTCTCGCGCGGGCTAGGGCGTCGGCACCGAGTATGCGGCCCAGAGCGAGCAGTTGGAGGCACTGCGCGTGGAGAACGGCGGGGTCGGCCTCGTGACTGTTCAGCCTCGCGTCGTTCACGTCGAGCCGCTTGTCGCAGACGGGACAGCGCCCGCGCTGGGCCACGAGCAGTTCGTGGCGCCGCGCGAGGTCGGCGCTGCCGGTCCCACGCTCGGAGAGCCGCCGGTGCGCCTTGTAGAGAGCCATCCACTCCCGGTGCTGCTCGGTCTCACGCTGCCCAGCCGGAAAGGGCGGAAGGCCCTGGTCGTTGAGTTGAGCGCCATAGCGCTCGCAGTAGTCGGCGCGGCGGGCGTTCAGATCTTCGGGCGTCAGCCGCGGGCGGCCTCGGCGGGATCCGAGGACAGGCGACGCGTCGCCGCCGCCGCTGCGAGTCGATGGGCGCGCCTTGCGGGGCGTCTTTGGATGCTGGGCCATACGGGACGCGACGTTACCAGAGGCTCGATAATATTGTCAAGTCATAAGGAACTTATATAATACACATTAGCGGAAGTTGATTCCCGACCTGGCCTTTTTTCGCGAGCGCTGGTTTGGACCTAAGCCACACAACGCCACCACCCCGGCGGCGTGCTGCCTAGCCTCGATTCCCACGCGAAGCCCTGGCCTAACGGTTTCCAACCATCGGTGCGCTGCCAGCTTGAGTGCCGCCTCCCGTTGCGTTAGTAGGCTCTAGACTGATACTATATAGTTC
>Ga0247727_10001026_pt1 | contig 68016 bp, 57 predicted proteins | sample WisWelCaveWW1625_FD_202498 | JGI IMG/M metagenome (GOLD analysis project Ga0247727, IMG submission 202498) | Biofilm microbial communities from Wishing Well Cave, Virginia, United States - WW16-25 | ecosystem: Environmental > Aquatic > Deep subsurface > Groundwater > Cave microbial mat | place... | reverse complement strand
TTCAAACAGGTAAACCGTTTGGCCCTGAAAAACATACTCTTCAACCTTCCCGTTATCACAAGCGGTTTTATCAAAGTCAGTGATCTTGCCTTTGATGCATTGTGGCGTGCCCTTAGAACAATCGCCGCGTCTGCAGGAAACAAATAAGCAAACCAGGATAAATAAACTGACCAGGACCTTTTTCATGGATGAGCTTTTTTATGAAACGGATATTTCTGTTTGAAATTGTATCATTTGCCTATAAGCGTTACTGTACCCTGTGTCTCAGTGTATTTACCTGCTGAATCCTTATACTTAATGAACCAAACATAAACGCCTTGCTGACATACTTTTCCGTTAAGCGCGCCATCCCAGCCGGTGAACGGGTCGCCGGTTTCAAAGATCTCATCCCCGAAACGATTGAAAATACTAAGGGAATATTCACTCTTATCATAAAAAGCGCCAACAGGAATAAAAATCGTATTCACACCGCCCGGCACGAAAGCATTTGGAACGAAAAACTTCGCGGGTTGCATCACCTCTGCGATATTCGAGTTAGAATATTGTGCCCCTACAACATATTGATTCGGGACGTTCTCCCTCGCAACAACATAATACTCGAAGCGGCCGCTACCGGAAAGAAATGGCGAAGCGTCATCCACATAAGTATTGGTCCCGAACCCGACATTTCCGATCATGGTAAACGGGCTGCCGTCAATGCTGCGGTAAATATCATAATCCTGCACACCGGCATCAAATCCCTCGTAATCGTTCCAACTTAATGTGTTTGTCATATCATTGTTCGGGATCGCCTGGGCAAAAATGGTCCTCATTGTATTGCTGATCTGCGACACCCCTGCGCAACTGTCTATGGTCAGGATTCGATAATAGTGTGATTGCTTTTCAGTCAAAGCAGTCATATCATCAAACCAGGTTAAAGGACTACCTGTAAAAAGTTTTGTACCTACCGTCACAAACGGTCCGGCTGGGGCATCTGCCCGTTCAAAACGGAATTCGCTGGTGCTCGCGTTATTATCAACCGCGCCATCGATGTGTACATAACCGGGAGCTAATACCGTTGAGGTTATTCCATAGGTATAAACAGGCATGACAGGTAAAGCTGCAAATACACACTTGCGGTTAGAAGTTGATGTACTTGTTCCGCTTTGCTGCCTGGCACGAATGAAATAACAGTAATTGGAACCGGAATTTAATCCCGGATGAACATAAGACAATTGGGTAGAGCTATTTGTTGACAAAAGCGTATTCGGTCCTCCATCTACAGAAACCCAGACCTCGTACCCGGAAACGCCACCACTCCAATTGATGTAGTTATTCCAGTTGAGATTTGCCGTTCTGGCGCAGGGATCTATAGTTACCGTAAGGTAAATTGAGTTGTGGTAGGTGCCTAAAGGACTAAGATTCCCGCAGGAATCCATGGCTGAGATAGAATACCACTCGCTTTGAATGTCAGCAGAAGAATTCGGGTTGCCGTAAAAAGTATTTCCAAAGCCATAGACTGTATCTATCGGAACCCAAACGCTGTTGATGAATTGATAGATGACGTATGCGTTCACGTCGCCCGATAAAGAAGTTCCCCATCCGATAATAGCATTATTGAAGGCATTCACGCTGACAGAATCAATGCCGGGCGTGACAGGCACAGTGTTGTCTTTGAAAAGATCACCATCGGTATTGGAAATACTCTGACAGGGGAGGTTATCAGAAAGCTCTATGCTGTAATTGATGAATTCGTTGCAGACAATAACAGTATCATTATAAGAAAGAGTTTGTGTGCTGTCGACAAAAGTTCCAAGTAACGGATAGTCGCGGTAAATTTTATACCAGGAATTCATACTCGGAAGCAATGGAGTGCGGGGCGCGTTCCAGGAAAGTTGCGCAACGCTGGTTCCGGGGTTGGTTACATTCAGATACATGGTGCATAAAGTATCCATGGATGGAGTAACAACCGTAACACCTGTAAATGATTCTGTCTCTATGTAATAGCAATACGACTGGAGATGGGCGTTTGCTCCTATATCCGTAAAAGAATTAGTTAACCTGCTGAATACACTTCCGACCTGTCCGCTTCCAATCCTGTAAATATGATAAGAAACAAAAGTATTGCCCGGATCGGGCGGGATAGTCCAGGTAAGATTCACATCACCGGATGGCATCACGACCGACAAACACCTAAGCTCCGGAGAGGCAACAGGCTGCGCAAAGAGCAGGCTGGCCGGCCACAAATAGAAAAACAGTATGAAAAATTGCTTTCTCAAACTTTAGCTAACTTACTGTACAAGAGGCAAATATATGTAATAATAAACGTTTTTACAGCCTCTTTATTGTAAGACGAAAGGTAGAAGCCTTTAGTTGCATGGCGAAAAGGGATAAAATCTTAACAAAGAGAGGGTTACTTAGCCTCAAATCCGGAACTCTTTCGCACCGGATCCATGGCTTCTACAGATTCTTCTGCCTTTCTCCTGATCTTATCTTTCAGGCCTACAACCATATCAACACCGATGGTTGCGGCGATTGAAGCAGTGATAGGGCCGATGATCACACCGGCATAAGGTATCAGAAAAATGAGGGAGAAGATGCCGCCGATTGAAAATGCGAAGACAGCATTTTTTCGAATAAAACTGACGCTTTGCTCCAGTGTGTAGCCTAATCGTTCGCTCACATAATCCATAAAATAAAATCCATAGAAATAGAAGCCCACCAGGAAAACTACCGCTCCCGTCGCAAACTGGAGCGGTGGGATCATCAGCGTAAGTACAAGCCAGAATGCCATGATAAGCATCTGGAGAAACATATTCCTGAATGCGATCTGCAGTCCGCGCAACAGATTGTGCAAGTATTGACGGAATCCAAATGGGTAGAGATTTCCCGACAAGATCCGTTCAGCCTTAGCTGAGAGCTGCGTCAATACCGGAGAAAGCAAGATCATCACCAGGTATTTGTTCATTTTGATTGAGACAAATATGAAGATCGACTGCAACCCGGTAAAGAGCAATTCATATTCAAAGTTTTCCTTCGGCAGGTCGCTGAAGGAGATGGTCCTGATATCACGTAATGCTACATCTCCACCCCACCAGAGTAATCCCGAAAGGATGGCGGGTATCAGGAAATAAAGCCACATACCATGCTTCGCAATGAACTCAAAACTCCGGTAGTAAGCGATAACGCCTGTTTTGATCTGTGCCCAATATGCTTTCACCTTGTAAAGGTAGTTGTTAGCCCCTAACGACTATTACTAACTACTAACGACTTTTTCCCTACCTTTGTCTTTTGAATGACCTTCCTCTTCCCAGGATTCCTTTTAGCCCTCACTGCTCTCTCCATTCCGATCCTCGTTCACCTCTTTAATTTCCGGCGTTATAAGATCGTAGCATTTACGAACGTCCGTTTCCTTAAAGAAGTAAAAAAAGATACCCAAAGCAGGAACAGGCTTAAACAGATCCTGGTGTTGATCACGCGACTTTTGCTTCTTGCCTGCATTATCCTGGCATTCTCCCAGCCATTCATTCCTTCAACGGCCGGTAAAAATGACATCGCGCAAAAATCGATCAGCGTTTATATTGACAATTCATTCAGCATGGATGCGATCGGTAAGAACGGCCCATTACTTGAGGATGCAAAAAAACGCGCCCGCGAACTTGCATCATCATTCAGTTCTACAGACCGCTTTCAGCTGCTTACGAATGATTTTGAAGGTCGGCACCAGCGTATGGTAAACAAAGAAGAGTTTCTTGAACTTTTGGAAGAGGTCAAACTGTCTTCTTCCGTGAAGAAACTATCTTCTGTCATAGCGCGTCAGACGGATGCGCTAAACGCTGAGTCCAGCGGCGCTAAAAGCTGCTTTGTTCTTTCCGACTTTCAACGTAGCATTTCTGATCTGGATGCCTTGAAGAATGATACATCGGTTGCGGTTCGCTTCATTCCGCTCACGCCGCAGACCCGGGGAAATATTTTCATCGATTCAGTTTGGTTCAGCGGTCCGGTCAGGCAGAAAGAACTTTCTGACAAGGTTTTTGTCAGGATCAGAAATTTATCAGGGAATGTCATAGAGAACAATCCTGCCAAACTTTTCATAAACGGGAAACAACGTTCGCCATCCTCCTATACGATCGAGCCGGGAGCAAACACGGATGTCTTTCTGACCTTTGTTGTGAAGGAGGCAGGAATACAGCATTGCAGGATCGAGATCACGGATCACCCGGTGACGTTTGATGACTCTTTTTATTTCACGTTCGAGATCCGTGAGAAGGTGTCTGTACTAAACGTGAGAGAAGATCGTTCGGATTCGGTCGGGAACACCATTAAAGCGATCTTCCGCGATAGCTTGTTCCGCTATGAAGAATTTGATAATAAGAGCATTGACTACTCAGCATTTAAGCGATTCAGCCTCATCATTCTTGATGGTTTGAAGAACATTTCAACGGGAATGGCGGCCGAACTGAATAAATTTATCATTGGGGGAGGAAGTGTCATGCTCTATCCGGCTGCCTCGCCGGATCTTGAATCGTACAATGCGTTTCTCTCGCTTGTAAAGGCAGACAGCTACGTTGGTATAGACACGGCAAGAACGAAAGTGAGCAGGATCTTTTACGAACATCAGCTCTTTGCTGATGTCTTCGAAAGCAAACCCGGGAATATTGATCTCCCGGTCGCTTCCCGGCATTTCCGTTTCTCAAAACGGGTTAATTCGACAAGAGAAGTTTTGCTTGAATATCAGAACGGCGACCCCTTCTTATGTGTTTTTCCCACCGGTAAGGGGAAATGTTACATCAGTTCTGTTCCGTTGAATGAGCAATTCTCAAACTTTACCCGTCATGCCTTGTTCGTTCCTGTAATGTTCCAGGCGGGATTGAACAGCCAGCCTGTCAGAAAATTATACCAACTGATAGGCGCTGATGCGACTATTGAAGTTGAAAATTTCATCCATGGTTCCGAGAAAGTCATGCACATTTCCAATCACAACGATTTTGATGTGATACCGGAGACCCGAGACCTGGGTGCCTTCACAATGGTTTATGTGCACGATCAGTTGAAAAAAGCAGGAAATTATGATCTTACCTCCGGCGATTCAACGCTCCAGGGGGTTTCTTTCAACTTCGACAGGAAAGAGTCTGACCTTGCCTGTTTCGAAACAGCAGAACTAAAACAATTACTTGAAAAAAACAGCCTGACAAGTTATACGGTCTTAGAAGCCGGTTCAAAAAGCATGGCGGACGCATTGAAGGAAACAGACCTGGGTACAGCCCTTTGGAAATGGTTCATCCTGGCGGCGCTTGTTTTCATGACTGCAGAAGTGTTGTTGTTACGATTCATGACTTAAACCGTTCACTATGCAAATTCTCATTCGCTCAGCAAAGGTCATCAGCCCGGGATCGGTTTGGAACGGGAAGACAACTGATATCCTGATTGATAATGGAATTGTTACAGAGATAAAACACGGTATCCGCGCTACTAAAGCGAGAGAGATCAAATATAGAAACCTGCACGTTTCACCCGGATGGTTTGATATGCAGGCGAATTTCAGGGATCCCGGTATGGAATACAAAGAAGATATTTCAAGCGGTTGCGCAGCAGCGGCAGCCGGTGGCTTCACGGGTGTTTGCCTGATGCCATCAACAACTCCGGCGGTACAGACAAAGGCTGATGTTGAATACGTTTTAAACAAATCAAGATCCGAGATCGTTGATGTTTATCCCGCAGGCGCGCTTTCAGTGGGTCTTGAAGGAAAGGATCTGGCCGAAATGTTTGATATGCGTGCATCAGGAGCCATTGCCTTTACAGATGACAAAAACGCCATAAAGGATGCAGGCCTTCTTGTGAGGGCGATGCAATACTGCAATTCCTTTAACAGCCTTGTAATGGTCTTCTGCAATGATCCGGATATCAGCCTCGACGGAAAGATGAATGAAAGTCCTGCTTCAACAAAACTTGGATTAAAAGGTATCCCCGCCCTGGCAGAGGAGATAATGGTCGCGCGCAATATATTCATTGCCGAATACTGTAACAGCCCTATCCATCTTATGTCGGTCTCAACCGCAGGATCGGTTGACCTTATCCGTGAGGCAAAACAGAATAAGATAAAAGTTACAGCCTCAGTGAATGCGCATTCACTTTTGCTTTCGGACAATATGCTTGAAGAGTTTGATTCGAATCTGAAAGTCAATCCTCCTTTACGATCCAAAAAAGACCTCGATGCCCTAAGAAAAGGACTTGCGGACGGCACGATCGATGTGATCGTTTCGGATCATAGTCCTGAAGATGTAGAACACAAAGTGATAGAATTTGATAATGCTGCTTTTGGAATGAGTTGTATTGAAACAAGTTTCTCCCTGGCCATGATGGCGAAAGGCAGTTTGAGTCTTGATAAACTTATTAGCAAGATCTCCATCAACCCACGAAAGATCCTGGGACTTAAACATGCTGAGATCCGTAAAGGCGCGGAGGCGAATCTCACGCTATTCGATCCGTCCGGAAAATGGACGCCGACTGCAGCCGGCCTGAGATCAAAAAGCAAGAACGATCCGATGATCGGGAAGCTGTTGACCAGCCGGGTATATGGAATCATCAACGGCACAAAAGCTTCATTTTAAGTTGATTATGCTCTTATTCAATATTAATAGATATTCTCACTTCACCACAAACCACTCTATAATACCTTGCATGGCATGTGTAGCTTTTGTAAGTTTGTAAGATGAGAAATGTGTTTTTCACGGTTTTGTTCCTGCTATTCGGCTTTAATGTCGGTTTTTCCCAAACCACCGCAACCGACTTCACAGCGAATGACTGTTCCGGCAATTCGCACACACTATTCAATGAACTGGATGCCGGAAATGTTGTCGTGCTCGTATGGGCTATGCCTTGCGGCGCATGCATTGGCCCTTCCCTGACAACACAGACTGTCGTGCAAAGTTTTTCTTCAAGTGGATGTAACGTTCGATATTACCTCTGTGACGATGTTGCGAATACGAATTGCGCAACGCTTAACAGTTGGGCAACGACTAATGGTATCACTACAACTGCTTCTTTCTCAAACACTTCCATTAACATGCTGGATTACGGGACTGCCGGAATGCCTAAAGTGGTTGTGCTGGGCGGTGCGACCCATACCGTCTTCTATAATGCAAATAATTCGGTCAACTCAACCTCTCTTTCTAATGCGATAACTGCCGCCTGCGCAGCTGCATCGAATGTTGGAATTACACCCCTTCCTTTTTATATCAACGTATATCCCAACCCTGCTGTCGGGAACGCAACACTTCAGCTTGGACTTGACGCAAGCGGTCTTGTGAAAGCAGATGTGATGAATTCTAAAGGAGAAAAAGTGCTGTCCGTAATAAACGAGAATCTTGGCGCAGGAGAACGCTCCGTTCCGCTTGATCTTTCCGCTCTCGCCTGCGGCGCTTATTTCATAAACGTTACCACCGAAAAGAAAACGATCTCCCTGCCTTTCCTGGTCAATTAACCGGAGATTGAAATATTTTCTTCAAAACCCGTAACATTTTTCAAATTCTGCGTTACAGGGTTAACATCTCCCCTTTTTAATAATAACATCTAAACTTACAGGTCATGAAAACTGTATTCATGTCATTGGCATTGCTGTTACTTGTATCAGCTAATGCGCAGGAGAAAAAAAAGTTCACTGTACATTCCGAAGCGGAGATCATCATCACAATGAAAAAAGAGGCTATCTCACTTACCCTCAATGATGTTCTGAATTCGTTAAGCTCAACCGAACAGCTCTTCACGATCGATGCAGGAAAAGACACGATCCTTAAGGGATCTAAAGGAACTATCCTTTGCTATAAAGCCAACTCGCTTGAATTTGAGGACGGCTCACAAATAACCGGATTGGTTTCCATTTATTTGAAGGAATCCATGGAACTCACGGAAATGATCGGTGACAAGCACTCGACTGTTTCGGGAGATGAATTACTTGAAACAAGAGGAATGATCCAATTGAACGCAAAAGTCAACGGCAAAAAAGTGGTTCTTAAAAAATCGGAAGACCTTGTCGTGATGGTCCCTAACAGTCTTGGAAACGGAGAAATGAATCTTTTCGACGGGCAAACAACGCCTACAGGCACGATCAACTGGAATCTTACTCAAAGCCCCGTCTCAAGGTTTTCACCTTCTGCATTCTGGGATTGCGGCAAGATCATCACATACAAGGGCTCCAATGTTCCGCCCTGCCGTATGATGTGTAAGCTCAGAAAATGGCTTGGGATGAAACCATCAAAAAGGAGACAAGCCAAAACATTTACTTCAACCCGGAGTTATTACGAACGGGGTTTGCAGCATTGCCCTGAGCTGGACAGTATTATTAAAAAATACAAGATCCGGAACCAGGCGCAACTGATGCGGCTCGTTTACGCTCCACTCATGAAGAAATACAATGCAAGAAGCCTGGAAGACCTTCGCAAAAAAATGTCAGATGCGCAGAGAAAAAATGTTGAGGTTAAGATCGGGAATAAGAATGTCAGCTTCAATGATCTGAATTATTATGTTTATTCAGCCAAGCAGCTTTCCTGGGCTAACCTGGACCAATTCATGAAGCTGCCGGAAAATACAGTGGTGGCACTGGGGACAAATCGCAAACAGGATACACAGACCTCCGTTTCACTAGTCTTCAGGAACCGTACCTTGGTTGTGGCTGCCTATATCGATGAGAATGGGATGTATCATTATCCCAAACTCCCGAAGAATGAGACAGGTACGCTCGTTGCGATCCGGGTTGTGAGCGGAAAACCTTTGCTTGCGATCAAGGAAGTGGTCTTTGAAGAAGGCATCGCAGAACTTGAGTTTTCAGAGGTAAGCCTGGAAGAGCTCAAAGCTAAGATCAGCGCCGTGAACATGTAATTTGGGTTATAGCTCTCATTGGCTTATATTTGGACACCAAACGCTAAGCCATGAAAAAAGTTCTACCCCTCTTTGTAATTCTATTCGTATCCGCGCTTTTATGTGCACAGACCATTCATCCCAATTACCAGGACGGAAAGATCTGGTTCAAACTGAAGGATAATTACTACCTGCCGCTCAACATCAGCGAGGATCCTCAAAATATCGAGATCCCTACCCTGCCCTTCATGCAGGATATCGCGGGGATCTGCAGGGTTGAAAAATTATCAAAACCCTTTGCTTCCGCAAAAAAATCCTTTGCGCTTCAACGGACCTTCCTGCTTCGCTTCAGCGATCACAACCGGGTAGACCACATTATTAAGATGCTTTCAGCCATGCCGATGGTTGAATATGCTGAGAAAGTTCCATTGGACAGGATCGAATACACACCGAATGATCCAAGCTATTCTGCTATGTGGCATCTCACAAAAATAAATGCCGCAGGCGCATGGAATTATTTCAATGCGGTCTCAACTCGGACCGTTGCGATCGTTGATAATGCTGTTCAGACAAATCATACAGACCTTACTGCGAATATCTGGATCAACCCCGGTGAGACTCCCAGCAACAGCGTTGATGATGACGGCAACGGATATGTGGATGATATCAATGGTTATGATGTGGCAGATAACGACAACAATCCCAACCCGCCGAATAATTCATTCGATCACGGAACGCATTGTGCAGGTGACGCTGCTGCAACAACGGATAACGGGATCGTGCTTGCTGCGATCGGTTTCCGTATCAAGATAATTGCAGTTAAAGCCACAGCCAACGCTGCCAGCCCCTCTTCTATTACCGATGGTTACGATGGAATTATTTATGCAGCCGATGCAGGCGCAAATGTAATTTCCTGCTCTTGGGGTAGCTCAACATTTTCTTCAACCGGTCAGAACGTTGTCAATTACGCCTGGAGCCAGGGATGCATCATTGTAGCCGCTGCAGGAAACAGCAACGTCAACACACTTTATTACCCTGCCGCATATGCAAACGTCATGGCTGTTGCTTCAACCGGAACTACGGATGTGAAATCCTCTTTCTCTAATTATGGAACCTGGATCGATGTATGCGCTCCCGGTGAAAACATCTATAGTTCCGTACCTACCAACGCTTACGCTTATATGAGCGGAACCTCCATGGCTTGCCCGATCGTAGCAGGTCTTGCAGGATTGATGAAGGCTTTTGTTCCCGGTGCGACTTCAACTGATATTGTTAACTGTATCAAGAATACCGCAGTTAATATCAATGCGCTGAACCCGAGTTATGTCGGTCAACTTGGTACGGGAAGGATCGATGCGAATGCAGCAATGGGATGCATAGGCGCCTTTCTGAACAATGCACCAGTTGTTGATTTTATCGCGAATAATACCACTGTTCCCGCGGGAAGCCAGATCACGTTTACGGATCTTTCTCTTTATAACCCAACCACCTGGGCGTGGACCTTTAACGGCGGTACGCCGGGAACTTCTAACGCACAGGTCCCGGGTCCAATCACATTCAGCACACCTGGTGTTTATACTATTGTATTGACCTGCACGAACCCTAATGGCACCGATACAGAAACAAAAGTGAATTACATCACCGTGACAAGCGCAGTGAGTTGTGATACACTCTTTCTGCCTGTCCCGCCAACCTGGAGCCTGGTCAACTATTTTACCGGAGTGAATGGCGCGAATGGCTGGGTGAATGGCTGCAATAATCTTGATGATAAAGAGAAGGCAGCTTATTTTGACGCTTCCGCATTTCCGTATACGTATCTTACCGGATGGTTCATCGGATTTGGAAAAGCCTGGTCCGCTGTTCCTGCGGATGTCGTACCCGTAAAGGTCTATGACGGGACAACCGGTACTCCGGGAACACTACTTGCTACCACCAACCTTACGATGGGTCAGATCATGGCGGATGTACAGAATTTTTATTACACTGATTTTATATTCCAGACTCCTGTCCTGCTCCCTGCCTCAAAGCGTTTCTTCATAAGCGTAGATGTGGATGCACTTACCTGGAACAGTAATCCGAAGGATACGCTTTCAATTGTGAGCAACACAGGAGGACAAACTGTTCCTGCTGCTGTATGGGACAAAAAGAACAATAATGCGTGGATCCAATATACTCAACCGCTTACCTGGAACATTGCGATCTCATTATTGATACATCCCATCCTCACAAACTATCCTACTGTTGCAACTTTTACACAAGACGCAACTACTATCTGCCAGGGTGGATCCATCAACTATAACGCAACCGGTTCAACGTATGAAGACACGCTACTTTGGATTTTCCAGGGTGGAACACCTGCAACATCCAATCAAGTTCAGCCTTCCGTGATTTACAATACGGCCGGTACTTTTACCGCGAAACTTTACGTGATCGGCGGAGCATGTGGTCACCTGGATTCAATGGTTACAACGATAACTGTGAATCCGGCTCCAACGTTATCGATCACAGCAAATCCCGGTACCAATATTTGTTTGAGCACCAGCACAACTTTGACCGCAACCGGTGCAACATCGTATGTATGGAGTCCTGCAACTGCTCTTAGCGCCACAACCGGCGCGGTGGTGGTAGCAAATCCGACCAGCACCACATCCTATAATTTAACAGGCACGGGCGCAAATGGTTGTACAAGCAACGCAGCCATAACGATCAATGTCATTCCGCCACCTGTAGCAAGTGTTACAACAACAAGCACAAACATTTGTATCAATCAAACCGTGACGTTTGATGCTTCAGGAAGTCAGAACGTGACTGCATATAGCTGGAACTTCCCGGGAGGCAATCCTGCAACTTCAACAGCAGCCCTTCAAACGGTGACCTATCCGGGTGCAGGATCGTTTACTGCCACCCTCACTGCAACAAATAGTTGCGGAACGGATAATTCCTATTCTCAAATGGTAACGGTGGGATGCGTGGGACTGGAAGAGTTTTATAACGGGGATGGATATCATAGTTTATACCAGTCGCAAAACGATATGTTGCATCTGTTCAACGGAGTTGCGTCAAACAACAATATCCGTATCTCGCTTTACAGCATGCTTGGGCAACAAGTTCTTCATGGTCAGATGAACGGAGCTGAAAAAACGATGTCCATCGACCTCAGTCATTTGCCTCCGGGCGTATACATTGTTGCGATGGATGGCGGAGACAGATTCTATCGCGCAAAGTTTGTTGTGGAATAACAAATGTTAGAGTTTTATCAAAGCCTCCCGCTGATCGGGGGGCTTTTTTATTGTAATTTTGCGGCCTGAATGGAATTCCAACTCACAGCCGATTACAAACCAACAGGCGATCAGCCCGAGGCCATCCGTCAATTAGTAGAAGGGCTGAAAGATAAACGTCAGTTCCAGACCCTTCTTGGAGTTACAGGATCAGGAAAAACATTTACGGTTGCGAATGTCATGCAGCAGGTTCAGAAACCAACGCTCATACTTTCCCACAACAAAACACTTGCAGCCCAGCTTTATGGCGAATTCAAAACTTTTTTTCCGAAAAATGCTGTAGAGTATTTCGTCTCGTACTATGATTACTATCAACCCGAAGCTTACCTGCCCGGGAGTGATACCTATATTGAAAAAGATCTTTCCATTAACGATGAGATAGAAAAACTAAGATTAAGCACAACTTCTTCCCTGTTGTCAGGTCGAAGGGACATTGTAGTAGTGTCCTCCGTCTCCTGCATCTATGGGATCGGGAACCCGAACGATTTTGGTAACAGTATGATCAACCTTAAAGTTGGACAACGGATCAGCCGGAATAAATTCCTCTTGCAACTTGTGAATTCTCTTTATTCACGTACCGAAGCAGAATTTACCCGCGGAAAGTTCAGGGTCAAGGGCGATACAGTGGATATAAACCTCGCTTATGCGGATCATTCTGTGCGTGTCAGCTTTTTCGGTGATGAGATCGAACAGATCGACAGTTTTGAATCAAGTACAGGTAAAATGATCGAGAAACATGAAGGGATGAATATCTTCCCTGCCAATCTTTTCGTCACTTCACAGGAGACAATGAAAGAATCTCTCTGGCAGATCCAACAGGATATGGTGAAGCAGGTGGCATACTTCAATGAGTCCGGTAAACCACTTGAAGCAAAACGACTGGAAGACCGCGTCTCCTACGATCTTGAGATGATGCGTGAGCTCGGATATTGTTCAGGGATCGAAAATTATTCCCGTTACTTCGATGGTCGCGCTATGGGAACGAGACCTTTCTGCCTGCTGGATTATTTTCCGGATGATTTCCTGATGATAATTGATGAAAGTCATGTCTCTTTGCCACAGATACGCGGAATGTACGGGGGCGACAGGTCACGAAAAACAACATTGGTTGAATATGGATTTCGTTTACCCGCAGCCATGGATAACCGGCCACTGACCTTCGAGGAATTTGATTCCTTGCTCAACCAGGCCATTTTTGTCTCAGCCACACCTGCTGATCTTGAACTGCAGAAATCTGAGGGCATTGTTGTGGAGCAACTCATTCGCCCTACAGGCTTGTTGGATCCAGTGATCGAAGTCAGACCCTGTCAGAACCAGGTGGATGATCTGTTGGAAGAGATAAAGGTAGTTTCGGAAAGGGACGAGCGGGTGCTTGTGACCACGCTTACCAAGCGCATGGCCGAAGAGTTGAGCAAATACATGGGGAATCTTGGAATTCGTTGCCGGTATATTCATTCTGATGTGGATACCATGGAACGTGTGGAGATCATGCGAGATCTCAGGAACGGCTTATTCGATGTGCTCGTAGGGATCAATCTTTTACGTGAGGGACTTGACCTTCCTGAAGTGTCGATGGTTGCAATATTGGACGCAGACAAAGAAGGTTTTCTTCGAAGTGAGAGGGCGCTTGTTCAAACTGTCGGACGTGCGGCAAGAAATATAAACGGGAAAGTGATCATGTATGCTGACAGGATCACGGACAGCATGCGAAAAACGATCGATGAAACGCAAAGAAGACGGAAAAAACAGATCGAATACAATTTCAAACACGATATCAAGCCGCGACAGATCGTAAAAGCCACGACCGATGTTTTTGGAAATGCTTCAAAGAGCAAGAAAGGCGGAAACACTTATATTGAACCCGGAGATGTAAATTACGCTGCAGATCCGGTATTGGCTTATATGAGCGAGGAACAGATGCAGCGTTCCATTATGAAGATCAGAAGGTCCATGGAGAAAGCAGCTAAGGAGTTGGATTTCATCGAGGCAGCAAGGTTGCGGGATGAACTGTATGCCATGGAGAAAATGCTGAAAAGCAGGCGGAACTGATCAATTTAACAATAAGCGGACCCTTAGCACGTTATTTGATGGGGTGAAATCCCCTACCTTTATATGGTGAAAATAACCTTTCTTATATCACTCCTGGTACCCGTATTCATCTGCGCTCAAACGCCTGTCAAGATCGTCCCTAAAGCCGACAGGGAACTTGTACAGTTTTCGGGGGTGGTTGTTGAGAGCGACAGCCTGAGGCCGGTTGCCTATACCAAGATCATGATCAAGAATAAAAAGCGGGGGACGATCTGCGATTATTTCGGGTTTTATTCCTTTGTGGCGGAACCGAATGACACCATTGAATTTTCGCACGTTGGATTCAAGGACGCACTCTTCATCATACCGGACAGCCTCACGACAAATAAATATTCACTGATACTGGTCCTTCGAGCCGACACTACTCTCCTGCCGGAAACGGTTATTTATCCCTGGCCTTCCCACACCACCTTCAAGAAAGCATTTCTTGAAGCGAAGATCCCGGAGAATGATTACGACAGAGCGGCAAAAAACCTGGAGCAACAGAATATGCAAATGCAATATGAGAATATGCCGATGGACGGAAGCATGAACTACAAATCGACCATGCAGCAGACATACAGCAAACTATATTATGCGGGTCAGTTCCCACCGAACAATCTCCTGAATCCGATCGCCTGGGCGCAATTCATCAAAGCCTGGCGGAACGGCGACTTCAAGAAAAAGGAGCCTGTAAAAGACAAATAATACTCTCAAAAGCTCTTCTTAGCTTTCTTTACCTTTAGCCGGATGAACAAACCAGGCGCTAAAGTTTTCCAGGGAGTTGAGATCACGGACACAGGCACTGAAGGACAAGGCATCGGGAGAGCCGGTGAACTTGTCATCTTCGTTGACAAAGCTGTTCCCGGTGATATTGTGGATGTTGAAGTCTCTAAGAACAGGAAGAAACTTTACACAGGCCGTGTTATCAACACGATCAAAGCTTCAGAACGCAGGACAGAACCGGAATGCCGTCATTTTGGAGTTTGTGGCGGGTGCAAGTGGCAGCACATGCAATATACTTCGCAGCTTCATTTCAAACAGAAACAGGTTTATGACGCGCTTACGAGAATAGGTAAACTGAACCTGATCGGATGGGATGATAAACGCGCCGCCCACTCAGACGGCCATGCATTATTCTACCCGATCATTGCATCTCCCGGCGATTATGCATATCGCAACAGGCTTGATTTTGCTTTTTCTAACCGGAGATGGTTTACAAAGGAGGAAATGGAAAATACGGAAGTGAAGGACAACAATGCTCTTGGATTTCATGTTCCCGGAATGTTCGACAGGGTAGTGGATATTGAAGAATGCAGGCTTATGGGGGACGAGGTGAATGAGATCAGGAATGAACTTCGGGCTTTTATGAATAAGGGGAGAATTTCCTACTTCGATCACAAGAAAAAAGAAGGGACCATGCGCGGGCTCATTTACCGCAATACGCTGAAAGGCGAGGCCATGCTCGTTGTGATCTTCGGTGACAATGAATGGTCAGGACATGAGTCAGTGCTCTCATTCCTTGCACGAACTTTTCCTTCTATAGATTCCGTTCAGTATGTGATCAATACAAAGGGAAACGATACGATCTATGACTTGCAGGTGAAAGTGTATAAAGGAAAGGATCATATCATTTAGGAAATGGAAGGTCTTGAGTTCAGAATTGGCCCGAAATCGTTTTACCAGACCAATCCAAGACAGGCTTTAACCCTTTACGCAATTGCAAAAGAATATGCTGCATTAAAAGGGGACGAGATCTTGTATGATCTGTATACAGGAACCGGAACGATCGCTAATTTCCTTTCATCAAGATCTAAAAAAGTGATCGGGATCGACTATATCCCTGAGGCCATTGCGGATGCCGGACAAAACTCAGCATTAAATGGCATTCAAAATACTTTTTTCTTTGCCGGCGACATGCAGAAGATCCTAAACACGGATTTCGTAAGAGAGAACGGAAGTCCTGACGTGGTGATCACAGATCCGCCGCGTTCCGGAATGGACCCTTCTGTGTGCATGCGACTCAACGAGACAGGAGCGAAAAAGATCGTCTACATCTCCTGCAATCCCGCTACCCAGGCAAGAGATCTTCTTATATTAAAAGAAAAGTATTCTGTTGAAAAGGTACAACCCGTGGATATGTTTCCTCAAACAAGCCACGTTGAGAATGTCGCTCTTCTGGCACTAACCACTTCTACTAACAACTGACTACTTTCCCTCTTCCTTCTGTTTCTTGATCTGTTTATCCAGATCATCGGGATCTTCCTTGGGGGCTGTTTGCAGGTCAAAATCTTTTCGCGGTACGATCTTCAGGGTCATTTTGTAAAGATTGAAGACAGAAACATATTCATCTGAATAAACGTAATGCATGTCCCATTTTAGCATGGGCTTGAAAAGGAGCAGTACGCAAATGTCGGTTGGGGTAATGAACGGTTCAGCGTTCTCACCCTTGTGATTATGAAATGCCGGCTTTACTTCATCGTTCTTCTTACCGTAATATGCAGGATCAAGCGGAACGAGTGAACTGTGAATGGTCTTTTTTTCTAAAAGGTTCAGCTCTTTGTCGAATGCAAAATAATAATCGTTACCGATCGGTACAAAACTCATGTCCTGGAATACACTCATCACATAAACTTCAAATTGCTTCTTTTTGTCGAGAATGATGATGCTGAGGTTCGATTTATTGTATTTAACAAACATGACCGGATCACTGTTGAACATCTTGTATATCTTAAACCGGATCTCAAATAACTTGTGTTCATAATCCGTGATCCTGCGTTCCGTTTCATGGACGAAGACCTTTGCCTTGTTGATGGACTTATCAATGTAGCGCATGGATTTCGAAACGATCAGGAGGTCGAACTCGTTCTTAATTAATTTTTTTAGCGAGTCGTTCGCTTTAAAAAGCGCCGTGGTGGTATCGATCTCCCGGTAAAAAATAGTTTTGATGGTGTCTTTATCGAAGTAGGAGAAATAACCTTTTGCTGACTTCGGATCATACTCCTTATCATAAAACACATCAAGGGAAGTGGTGTTAGCCATTTCAAGTGTGTACAATACCTGTCCTTCCTCGAATATCTTATCAGCGGTCTTCTGGGATGGCTTCTGTGGAAACAAGAAAAGGGGAAGGAGAAGTGGAAGCAATAATAAAGTACAGCGCATTCTAAGTGAGATACAATTATTAGACCAAAAGCGGTAATTAGTAGGAGATAAACTCGAATTTCAGTTTGAAGAGTTCTGCATATTCCTCGCCCGTTTCCTTCATGCTATCATCATTCTCATCGAATTGCCAGATGATTTTTACGCTCCTTCCGCCCTTACTGATCGCTTCCAGGGTACGGAATATCTCCATAATGCACTTTCTTGCTGCAGAATTGAAATACTCAAGCTTGAAATTACATTCCGTTAATGCAGCCGGGTGGGCCGAGTACTCCTGCACCCAGTCCATGACCGGATTGAAAAATGTGGCGCTGTCTTCCGGGATGGATCTTCCAGAAAACGACAGAAGTCCCGTCTTTGCATCCAGGCTGATGTCCAGTGAATTTACCGTGGGAATGATCCTTAAGGGTTCCATAAACAAGCGGATAATAAGTCTCAAATATAGGAAATTCTATTCTCTCCATCCCAATACCTGCCCTGAAGTTAAATCATATACGATTAATTATCAGTACTATATAATTTAGACTAGTCTAAATTATATTTTTGGCGAATCAAATATTTTAGTACTTTTGCCTTAGATGAATCTACAAATACTTTCATTGATCCTAGCCTCCTTTGCTGCGATCGGCATTGTTATCAGCTCATGTGAAAAATTACTTCCAAAGGCTCCTGAGGCGAATGAAACGCTGGACGGTCCTATCGACGGTCTTACGAGTGAACAGCTTATCCAGTTCGCGGCTGGGGATGAAGCTTTTGGTAATGTATTTCATTCGGGCAACGGTCTTGGACCCGTCTTCGTTGCAACATCGTGCGCTTCTTGTCATGCAACCGATGGGAAAGGACATCCCTTTACAAGTTTAACCCGTTTCGGGCAAGATGATACGATCGGAAATGAATACTTACTTCTGGGAGGGCCACAGTTACAGAACAGGGCCATCCCGGGACATACTCCTGAAAATATACCATCAGGCGCTACTTCCTCACTCTTCATACCTCCTGCCAACGCGGGATTAGGCCTGCTTGCCGCGCTCACCGATGCCCAGATCCTTGCATACGCAGATCCAAATGATTCAAACGGCGACGGGATCTCCGGACGTGTGAATTATGTCTTTGCTCCTTCCTGGTTCGTACCGCAATCCTACCAGATCCCTTTCAATGGAAAATATATCGGGCGCTTCGGGAGAAAAGCCGCTGCGATCGATCTGAAAATTCAAACGATCAACGCATATAACCAGGACATGGGCATCACTTCTGAGTTTCTCATGAATGATCCGATAAATTATCAATCTTCCAACATCAGCCCCGATAATACTCCTGATCCTGAAATTCCAACGTCAACGATCAACAACGTAGAATTTTATCTCAGGACAATCAAGCAATCTACACCCAGGGACGAGGATCATCCGGATGTGATCGCAGGAAAACAGATCTTCATGGACGTGAAGTGTGATAAATGTCATTCCCCCTCCTGGACTACGGGAACATCAGACATTGCGGCTCTATCGAATATTACTTTCTATCCCTATACTGATCTTCTCCTGCACAACATGGGTCCCGGACTGGATGATGGATATACAGAAGGCACAGCGCTCACAGCTGAATGGCGGACAACGCCTTTGTGGGGGCTTGGACTCTCGAAGAGTTCACAGGGCGGGCAATATTTTCTTATGCATGACGGTCGGTCCCAAACAATTGAAGATGCAATTCTGCAACACGGCGGAGAAGGACAGGACAGTAAGAACAGATTTTCGGGGCTAAGTTATTCCGATAAACAAAAGCTCATTAAATTCCTGGAATCTTTATGAGCACACGGCGAGAATTCATTAAAACCTCCTGTCTTGCCTGCTCGGCCGCCATCCTTGCAAGTGTTACACTCGATTCCTGTGTCACCCGTAGCCTGGTCACGGTTATTCAGACAAATAAAGATGAACTCCTGGTTCCCGTTGCGAAGTTTACTAACGACAAAGGCGAGCAACTCACATATCTTGTTGTACAAACTTCAACCCTTCCCTACTCTGTTAGCCTGTATAAAATTGCAGAGGGATATTCAGCCTTGAAACTTGTTTGCACACATAATCATTGCGACCTGAACGCGAATAAAGAACGGCTGGTTTGTCCCTGCCATGGAAGTGAATTTGACAAGGCAGGAAAAGTATTGACAGGCCCGGCAAACACGAATCTTGTTCGTTACGAGGTGAAGGAAGAATCCGGAAATATTACCATCTATCTCAAAAAGATACTGGGATGAAAAATATCTTTCTCTTCCTTGTTCTTATTCCATGTTTCGGTTTTGCATCGCAGGACAGCGCGAAAGTTGACTCAACGATGAACAAGGATGCCGTCTTTACACGTCCTTCCTTCAAATTCGAGCGCATTCCCATTGCTATCGGAGGATATGCCGAAGCCAATACGAGTTATTTCGCGACGGATGGCGTCACGGAAGGCCTTTCCTTTCAAATGCGTCGTTTTACGCTTTATACCTATTCGCGTATCAGCAATAAACTTCGATTCATTTCAGAGATAGAATTTGAAGACGGTGCCAAAGAAATAAATATAGAGACAGCCTTCCTGGATCTTGAGCTGCATCCCCTTCTCACTTTCCGGGGCGGTATTGTGATCAATCCCATCGGAGCATTTAATCAGAATCATGATGGCCCGAAAGGTTATTTTGTCGATCGTCCGATCGTTGCAACGGAACTAATCCCGAGTACCTGGAGCAATGTTGGATTCGGTGTGCACGGGCGAAACAGCATCTGGAATTGTCAATGGAATTATGAAATATATCTCACCAACGGATTCGATGATGCGATCATCAGCAACGAAAAGAACAGGACATGGCTGGGAGCTTCGAAAGACAACATTGACCGCTTCGAAGAAAATTCCAATGGCATGCCGCTGATCACTGCAAAAACAGCAATGAAACATGAAAAAGCAGGTGAGCTTGGCATTTCCTGGATGGGAGGCGTTTACAATACTTTTCAAATTGACGGACTTGAAGTTGATTCAAGAAGAATGGTGGATGTGTATGCGCTCGATTACAGCGTGGATCTTGGCAAGAACACACATTTCCAGGCCGAGATCGCGAAAGTGACGGTAGATGTCCCTTCAACTTATACACAGCAATACGGAAACAAGCAATGGGGATTTTACACAGACCTCACCCGTCGTTTCTGCCATAAAAAGTGCCTGGGCTTTGAAGAAAGCGCCTGGTATCTCTCTGCGCGCTTTGAATTTGCCGATTATAACATCGGCGTTTTCAATGAAACCAATGGAAAGATCCATGATGACGTCATTGGTTATAGTCTTGCATTATCCTGGAGGCCTGTCCCTCAAACCGTATTGCGATTCAATTACCGTTATTTCCAGGAAACCGACATCCTTGGTAATCCACCGGCAAAGACAGGCGGATTTCAGTTTGGGATCGCGACTTATTTCTAATAAATCTTATTCGTCTCGTCAAGAAAAGCGTTTATAGCGGCCCAGTACTCTCCATTATTAAGGTCTGTCTTCCACAATGCCCTTGAGCCATGAGCGCCTGCAGAATTTGGGACAAAATGGATCATACTCTTTCCCATCTTTACTTTTTCTAACATTCCTGTAAGTTCAACTGCCTCTTCTTTAGATGAAGTGACAAACATCGGTTTGGTCAATTTGCCAAGCTTCTCCTTTAAAGAACCTTTTTCCTCAATAAAATAATCACCCGGCGAAAAAGAGATTACCGCTGCGACATTATCATTCTCCAATGCGACGTACAATACAAGTGTGGAAGAATAGGAACTACCCCAAAGAATGACCTTCTTATTATATTTCTTAGCCATAAAATTGACGGCCGCAATGATGTCTTGCTCTGCATCAAGGTAATCCACCGGTTTACCTGCTGCAACAGCTGCAACCATCGTTTCATTGAAGGTCTCAACGATCGGTCCTCCTGAACGCTGATCGATCGCCAGGCAGGTAAATCCGTTCTTAGAAAGCGTTTCAGCAATTTTTGTGTATTCAAACTTGTTGAACCGCGCCTGGTGGCAAAGCACGATCACCGGAGCATCGTCAATGCTTTGATATAGGTTTGCTGTAACGGGAAGACTATCCAGTGATGGGAAGGTGATCTTTTCAAATAAGATCGTCTTTTCGATCTGTTCTGTTTTGACAAGCTCTGATTTATCATCCGTGTTGCTTGCGCATCCGACAATCAGGAGCGTCAAAGACAGGAATATCATGTGTGATCTTTTCATTTTACTTTGATTCTGTATAAATTTATTGTAGTCCTAAAGTTACAATTTCTGTTTGAGATACCGGGGTTGTTTCCCACGGATTTGCACGGATGGCTTCCCACCAACCACCCTTTCACGAATTTTCACGGAAAAAATAACCTCATCCGTGAAAATTTGTAATTCTTCCGTGAAAATCTGTGGGAAATACGCTCGTCAACTTCGCTTTTTCCCCAACAACCGGTAAACCTCCTGCATGATAAGAGTCCTTGTCCCAAGCTTCACAAGTTTATTCGTCTCAGCGTCGGGATACACACGGTTTGTCAGGAAAACGATGACGATCCCTTCTTTCGGGTCAGCCCAGGCGAAAGTTCCGGTGAACCCTGTATGACCAAAGCTCAATGCTGAAGCGCAATCACATACAGGATTCCCTTTCTTCGGATCCGGTTCCGGTTTGTCGAAGCCGATGCCGCGCCGGTTCTCAGGACAATACTGGCACGAGATAAACTCTGACACAACTGCTGAGTCAATATATCGTTTGCCACCGTATGTTCCGTATTGCATATACATCTGCATCATTACAGCAAGATCAGCGGCATTGGAAAATAATCCCGCATGCCCTGCAACTCCGCCCATCATGGCCGCTCCCTGGTCATGCACATCACCCCACACCAATTGCTTCCTGAATTTTGCATCGTATTCTGTGGGAACGATCCGCCGCAGTTTGAATCTTTCTCTTGGCTTATAGCACATTGTTGGTAATCCCATGGGGGAGTAGAAGGTTGATGCGACATACTTATCCAGTGATGTTGAAACATTATTCTCAATGATCTTCTGGATAAAATAATACCCGAGATCACTGTATTTGAATTCTCCCGGTTCATTAAGATCTGAATCCAATATCCGCTTCCAGATGCTGTCACGGTATGTCTTGCTGATGTATAGTCGCTCCGCAACACGGTACGGGAAGTTGGAAGAGCTATCTGTAGAATACACGCCCGGTTTATATACTCCCTTTTTGACGGTTTTCGTCCAGAATGGTATCCAGTCTTTCAACCCGGACTGATGCGTCATCATTTCACGGATGACAATGTTCATTTTATTGCATCCTTCGAGTTCAGGTAAATGATAACAGAGATGATCATCCAGTTTCACTTTCTTTTGCTGAACAAGCATCATCATGGCCGCTGTTGAAGAAGCGATCTTGGTAATGGAGGCCAGGTCATACATGTCCGTCTTCTTAACGCTGCGTTTTTTCGAATAAGTGTGATGGCCGTATGTTTTATAATGAATGACTTTACCGTCTTTCGCAATAAGTAATTGACCTCCCGGATAAGCTTTTTCTTTTATGCCATGCAGCACAAGTGAATCAATAACTGCGAATGAGGATCCGTTGGCATCAAACTCTTCCGGCATTGTAAATTTAAGGCGTAACGGATCTCCGGTATCCATTCCGGACCCTGCCTTGAAATGAACGGATGCCGTAACAGGCAGCGTTCCGGATAAGCGAATTCCACCAAAGATCCCCTGCGCAGCTGTCTCCATACTATGGCTGCTTTCCTCATAACCCATGATAAGAGCATTAGCGAGCCTTGCCGAATCCAATGATGTTAGAATATACGGGTTTGCGAACATAGTGAGAACGCATCGCTTCCTTAGCAAAAGCTCATTCATGACCGATTGCAACTTTGAAACAAATCCATAATCTTCCTCCGGTCTGAGAAAAAGGTTGTGAACCGAAACGAGCAGCAAGTCATACTTCGGAAGTTCTGTCATCATGGAATCAAGATAGTCGCGCTTGAAATTTCGACCGAGATTGTAGTGCGTGACTGTTGCGTAGTTTGAAACCATCTCCTGGAACGCGGTCAGGCTCCTGGATCCGAGTGCAACCGTGGCGATAGAAAGTGTATCCAGTCGCATTAGCGGCAGTAGTTTGTGCTCGTCCTTCACAAGTGTAAGCGCATTTTCAGAGAGACTGCGGCATAACCAATCCGCATGTCCGGTATTCAGATCAGACGCAAGGTTCTCAAATACCACCGGTTTGTATCTGTCCAATCCGCACCATTCCTTAGCCTTGAGGATGCGGATGCAGCGTCTGTCGATCTCATCCTGCGTTATCTTGCCTTCAGCAATCGCTATTTTTATCTCTGCAATGGCTTTCGGGACATCTTCAGAAAAAAGCAGAACATCGTTGCCGGCCAGAAGCGCTTTCACATCCACTTCCCCTGCTTTGAAATATTTGCTTACTCCTTTCATGTTCAAGGCATCCGTGAAGATGAGTCCGTCGAATCCCATTTCCTTTTTAAGAAGATCACTCACAATCTTGGGAGAAAGAGTTGATGCGGTATTCGCTGTTGTATCAAGGGCAGGGATGTACAGGTGCGCGACCATCATACTACCAAGCCCGTTCTTTATCATTTCCCTGAATGGATAGAGCTCAAGAGAATCCAATCGTTCCCGCGAATGCATGATCAGTGGCAATGTCTTATGCGAGTCCTTGTCCGTATCACCATGTCCCGGAAAGTGTTTAGCGTTTGCAAGAATACCCGCATCCTGCATACCTTTCATATACATGATCGCCTTACGGGAGACGTTATATTTATCTTCTCCGAAGGAACGTGTTCCAATGACAGGATTCCTGGGATTGTTATTGACATCGGCAACCGGTGCAAGATTAACATGTATCCCTAATCTTTTACATTGTCTTGCGATCTCCTTTCCCATCTGATAGATAAGGCTGTCATTACGTATCGCCCCAAGTGTCATTTGTCTCGGGAATGAGATCGTGCTGTCGAGCCGCATTCCAAGTCCCCATTCCCCATCGATAGAGATCATGAGCGGAACCTTAGAAGCTTTTTGAAAACGATTCGTGAGTTTTGCCTGTCGGTAAGGTCCGCCCTGGAAGAAGATCAGTCCGCCAATTTTTTGCCTGACAATAAGGGATTCCACTTCAGCTTCATGTTTCCTGTCTTTATTTGAATAAGCCGCGACCATGAAAAGCTGGGCTATACGTTCATCCGGACTAAGGGTATTGAAAATGGAATCCGCCCAGGAGATCTTCGGGTCGCGAAGGAAAACCGCTTTCGGCTCTGAATTCTTATAGGAAAAGCCCGCTGCCAGGGTTATGGCGATGATGACAACCAATAAGAGTCGATAACCCTGCATTTTCCCGAATGATAAAGTTACAGCTGTGATACGGACAAAGCGGGTGCCGGGGTTTGTTTTTTCAACAAAGAGGGTGTTGATGAAGATCCGCGCCCGGGTTTGGCAAAGTATTTGTAATACGGCGGATTGGTATCAATTAACTATATTTGATAAACCCAAACCACGCTCATGAAAAAAACTACCCTAATCCTGCTTGGCACCATAACCTTCGCCTTTACCGGATGCCATATCTTTTACTTTCCTAACGTTCATAACGTCCCCACCCTGAGGGAAAAGGGCGAATTCAGAGCAACGCTTACTCCCAGCGATGCGAATGCCGCTTATGCGATAACCGATAATATTGCTATAGTTGGAGGCGCTCAGTTCCGGACTTCAAAATGGACCGCTTCCTGGAGCGATTCTATGGAGTATAATTACGTAAACAAGAAGAACCTTTTTGAATTGGGCCTCGGGTACTATAAACCATTAGGTGATGCCGCTGTGTTTGAAGTTTACGGAGGTGGTGGCTTTGGCAAGGTTACATTTGACCGTGACTGGGCCACCAAAGTTGGAGGGACAGTGATTTACAGTCAAACGCTTGGAGCCAATATGACAAAATGGTATCTCCAGCCTAGTCTTGGAATGACCAACGAAAACCTGGATATAGCATTTTCTTGTCGTCTCGCGGGAATAAGTTTTCCTTCACTAGACACATCGAACTACACTGTTTATGAGCTTAATGAACTTGAATTGCTTTACTTGACCGGCACAACTCACATGTTTCTTGAGCCCGCATTAACGATAAGGGTAGGTTATAAGTACATCAAAGTACACGGTCAGATCATCTACGCCACAAAACTCTCATCAGATCCTATTGGCTATGTCCCCTTATCCATTAATATGGGAGTTCAGGTGACGCTGGCTCCAAGATTCAGGGGTGGGAATTAACTAGAACCTTTTCATATATGAAGGCTGCCGTATGGCGGCCTTTTTTATTTCTTAACACCTGAATACTAAGTCATTGCCTTAGTATTAATCGTACATTTACCTGCAATTATGAGTGACATTATCCGCCTTTTACCCGATTCCATCGCGAACCAGATCGCTGCCGGTGAGGTTATTCAGCGGCCGGCTTCAGCTGTGAAAGAATTGATGGAGAATTCCATTGACGCCGAAGCAACGAAGATCCAGCTTATTGTGAAAGATGCCGGAAGATCTCTGTTGCAAGTCGTGGATAACGGTAAAGGCATGACAGAAACGGATGCGCGCATGTGCTTTGAGCGGCATGCGACATCAAAACTCAGGGATGCATCTGATCTTTTCAATATCAGGACAAAAGGTTTCCGGGGTGAGGCACTTGCCAGCATCGCCTCCATTGCACATGTTGAACTCAGAACCAAAGTTCAGGAGGCCGAGATCGGGACTTTTATTTTTATTGAAGGAAACATCGTACAAAAACAAGAGCCTTGTCAGTGTAATACGGGCACAGCTATCCTGGTTCGGAACCTGTTTTACAATGTTCCGGCCCGCCGCAATTTTCTTAAGTCCGACCTTGTTGAATTCCGTCACATATTAGAGGAATACCACCGTGTGGCGATTGCTCATCCGGAAATTGGGTTCACGTTGCATCATAACGGGCATGAAGTATCCCGTCTCGACGCCGGCTCTTTAAGACTGCGTATCATTTCAATCTTCGGGCAAGGGCATAATGAACGTTTGGTTCCTGTTGAGGAGGACACGTCGATTGTAAAGGTTACCGGCTTCATAGGGAAGCCTGAGTATTCCAAAAAAACGAGGGGAGAACAATATTTTTTTATCAATAAACGCTTTATCAGGAGTCCGTACCTCCATCACGCTTTGCAAGCTGCTTTTGAAGATCTCATTACACGCGATCATTTTGTAAGCTATTTTATTTTCCTGGAAGTCGATCCGGCCAAGATCGATGTGAACATACATCCCACTAAGACAGAGGTCAAGTTTGAGGATGAGCACCATATCTACTCTATCATCCGCTCGGCGGTCAAACGATCATTGGGAAAGTTCAATGTCAGTCCAACCCTGGATTTTGAGCAGGAAAACAGCATTAAGATCGATCCCTATCCGCAGGACCGGCCGGTTGTACCGCCTGTGATAAAAGTTAATCCGGATTTTAACCCCTTCAGCACAAAAGTTACCGGCCAGCAGCTTGCCGGCAAGAAAGAGATCGAGACATGGTTTGATAAGGAAGTGCTAACCGGAATTGAAAAGTCGCAAACAGTAGCGCTTCCCGCCGAGAAAGAGGTTCCCGCATACGAGTGTATACAAATCCACGGATCATTCATTCTGAGCGCCGCTCCATCGGGCCTCCTGCTCATCCACATGAAAAGAGCGCATGAACGGATACTGTATGAACGGATACTGTATGAACGGATACTGAAGGAGATGGGGATGGAACGAGCACGATCACAACAACTGCTTTTCCCTCAACATTTAGAGCTTAGTCCTGAGGACCACGTAAGTGTGAAAGAACTGCTTCCGTCCCTGCGAAAAAGCGGTTTTGATCTCGATGAATTCGGGAAAAATACTTTTATCATCCAGGGAACCCCGCCAGGACTCAGCGACGGAGAAGCGATCCTGGCACTGCAAAGTATCATTGACACGTATAAATTCACCGGGACCGGGTCCGCAACCGGAATAAACGAGAACATTGCTGTCTCGCTGGCTTCAAATATGGCGATCAAAGAAGGAAAGTTGCTGCAGCAACCGGAAATGCAACAATTGATGCGGGATCTATTCCTCTGTGAGTATCCGGCGCTCTCCCCAACCGGCAAACCTACCCTGGTCACTATGAGTGTGGAAGAACTATTAAAAAGATTTGGCTCCTGATCCACGTTACCAAACAACTAACGAAGACCCATGCAGCAATATCGGACAGGCGGATTTAATATACTTCCACTGGTTGTTAAGAATCTTTTGATCCTGAACGGGATCCTTTTTCTTGCAAAATATATCTTAGCTTCAAAGGACATTGACCTGACCCAATACCTGGGACTTCATTACTTCAGTTCCCAATATTTCATGCCTCACCAGTTTGTCTCCTACATGTTCATGCATGGTACGGAATGGCATATTATTTTTAACATGCTTGCCCTGTGGATGTTTGGAGGTGTTCTTGAGAATTACTGGGGCGCAAAACGTTTCCTGATCTTTTATATGATCACAGCGCTGGGCGCGGCAGGAGCTCATCTTGGATATACAACTTATAAACTTTATCCGGCCCATTCATTCCATCAGACCCAGGATCCGGATGATTTTATTGACCTGATCGAGAGAAATAAGCGATCCTATATGCAGCCGGATAGTTTTGCGTACAGATTGAAAAGCCTGGCTGAGGCATCCAGGAATGCTCCAGAGTTAAAGGCGGAATTGTCAACAGTTGTCTCTGAGATTGAAAAAGACATTGCAGACGTTCCGGTTGTGGGGGCATCAGGCGCCATTTATGGAATACTCATGGCCTTCGGCATGCTTTTTCCGAACTCCGTGCTGTACCTGTATTTCCTCATTCCGATGAAAGCAAAATACTTCGTCATGCTTTTCGGATCCGTTGAGCTGATCTTCGGGTTCATGGAGCTTCCTGGTGATAATTTTGCTCATTTTGCCCACCTTGGCGGCATGATATTTGGATTTTTCCTTGTGAAATACTGGAGTAAGACACGAAAAACATTTTACTGAAAGATGTTCCGTTCTATCCTGGACGATATCAAACTTCAAGTAAGGTCAGGCAACCTTCTCACCCGCCTGATCATCATCCATGTTGCCGTTTTTATCATTCTTAACCTGCTTGTCAGGCTGGGACTGATCATTGCCGGATATGATAAGCTTGGTCTTAGCCTGATGTATTACAAAATAGAAAGCTGGCTTTCCTTTCCATACGATACCTCTGCCCTTCTCTACCGGCCCTGGACCATCGTCACCTGCATGTTCGTTCATGCAGGCTTCGCACATTTGTTCTGGAACATGATCATGTTCTACTGGTTCGGAAAGATCCTGAATGAATTCAGCAAGAATAAACTAGGCTTCTTATTCTTTGCAGGCGGGATCTTTGCCACCTTGTTCTCCATGGGTTGCTATTACCTGTTCCCGTATTTCTATTTGGAAGGCGTTTCTTATACGCTCATAGGGGCCAGCGGGGCAGTAACTGCCGTCATGATCGCTGCAGCAACGCTTGTGCCCGAATACCAAATGTCGCTCTTGTTCATTGGGCCCGTTCGACTCAAATACATCGCGCTTGTACTCTTTATTCTTGACCTTATCAGTGTAACTTATTTCGTGAATGCAGGCGGCCACTTCGCGCATATTGGCGGAGCGATATTTGGGTTTAGTTATATTCTCCTTCTCAAAAAAGGGAATGATCTGTCAATGCTCTTCAGCCGGAAACGAAGGTCAAACCTGAAAGTTGTTGGTTCCCGCAAACCCGGCGACCGCCTTTCGAAACCCGAAATAAGAAAGCGAATTGATGATATCCTGGATAAGATCAACAAATCAGGATACGACAGCCTGAGCAGGGATGAAAAGGAAGACTGGGTAAAGCTGCATGATAAGGTCTGATCGAATGAAGAAAGAAGATCAGACGGCGAAGCTTAAAAAAAAGAACTTTTTTGTAAGATCTCTTTTCTGGCTGAATATGATCTCCGCTTTATTTCTCGGGCTCTCCTATGTTTCACCTTTTATCAGTCCCCAGGACTTTTGGCCATTTGCCTTCATAGGCCTGGCCTATTATTATTTACTCCTGGTAAATCTTGGATTTATGTTGCTCTGGCTTTTTCTACGAAGAAGGAATGCGCTGGTGTCCCTTATCACTATCCTGTTGGGATGGAACCACCTGGGTCACCTGGTCAGGCTTAATTTCAACTCATCTCCTGCTGAAACCGGAACAATTAAAGTGCTTTCATGGAATGTCCGCCTGTTCGATCTTTACAACTGGAGCAAGAACAAACAAACGCGGAATAAGATATTTGCCTTTCTCAAGAATGAAAAAGCGGATATTCTTTGCTTACAGGAATTCTATGAAAGCCCGGAACACTTCCCTGTGCTTGACACGCTTCGATCCCTGCAGCAGGCAGGCCATGTTCATACTGCCTATACCCTTGAAAAGCAGGGGCAGTATTTTGGCATTGCAACATTTTCGGTTTACCCGATCGTGAATAAGGGATTCATTGATTTCAATGAGCGTACCAATAATTCCTGCATATATACAGATATATTAAAAGAGAAGGACACCATCCGGATCTACAATCTCCATCTTCAAAGCAATACCCTGAACCAGGAAGACATTGATTTTCTTGAACATTTGGGTAAGGATGAGGTAAATGAGATCGAGGGCTCAGGCAAGATCTTTGAAAAACTGAAGCAGGGATTCATCAAGCGCGCAGCGCAGGCTGAGATCGTTGCGGATCATATCTCACGATCGCCTTACCCGGTCATTGTTTGCGGCGATATGAATGATTCTCCGTTCTCCTATACTTACAGCACGGTTTCATCAGGACTAACAGATTGCTTTGAATCATGCGGGTCAGGGGTGGGAAGGACGTACAATGGGAAATTTCCGTCGTTCCGGATCGATTACATACTGCATTCTGAAAAATTTGAAGCCGTGGAATTCCAAACGATCCCGGTGGATCTGTCGGACCACTACCCTGTTACCTGTAAGGTAAAGCAGGTGAAAGAGTGAGGCTCAGTTTGAAAATACCAGGTAAATGATAACACCCAGCGCCCCCGCAAGATAAACCAGGGCGAATGGGCCGGCATCTCCCCAATTGAAGCAAGTGTCAAGAAATTTTCTCATAATTGTGCAGTATTGGGATTACTTTTACAAAAATATGAAAAAAACTGAATTCACATGAGCCTCCCTGTATTGTTCCTCTTAGCGGTTATTTGCGGAATTTGCTTCCTGGCAGCCCTGGTCATAGCTATTGTATTCCTGGCAACCGGAAAGAACAAGAATGCCCTGGTCAGTGGAATGTGCGCCCTGGCAATGGCTGTTGCGGTAATGCTTACCATTTCAGAGGCTTACAATAAAACTGTGAACTCCGTTAAGAACATCAGGGAGAACTTTGAGAAAGGTTTTGAAGACGCCCTGGATTCTTTGAAAATAGAAAAACAGGAACGTGATTCACTTCGGGACACGTTGAATAATAAGGAGAAGGTCATATGAACCCGATCATGCGCATAGCTGAGATATTCAAACTCGGCAAAGAAAAGGCGGAATCCGCCATGGTCCCGGTGTCAAACACAGAGGATCGCAAAAAAGCCAACTACAGGATCGTCATAATAAGCCTGACGGTTATGTTCGGGTTGACCTTCATACGCTATTTTGGAGATGCCTTTTACTTTTACGAACTCCTCCGTATTTTTGGTTTCCGGGAACTGCCGGCCGAACTCATCGCATCTCAACACAGTGAGTTGTTCCGGCTTGGCTGGTGGATCTTCATAGTAACTGTATTTTACCTGATTATTCCATGCCTTGTTGTGAAGTTCGTATTCAGGGAGCAATTAAGCGCTTTCGGACTGACGTTCAAAGGAGTCTTCAAGGATTCATGGTTATATGCGATCATGCTCGTTATCATGATACCGGTGGTTCTTATCTCCGCCCAGGGCACCGGGTTTCAGCAGAAATATCCATATTACATATTTCAGCACGGCGAAGGTCTGGGGGTAGGATTCTGGACATGGGAACTCATGTATTTTTTTCAGTTCTTTTCTCTTGAATTCTTCTTCAGGGGTTTCATGCTGCATGGTTCCAAACAGCGTTTCGGCTACTACTCGATCTTTTTCATGTGCATCCCGTATTGCATGATACATTTCACAAAACCCTTGGGTGAAACCATTGGATCCATTGGCGCAGGCCTGGTTCTCGGGGCTTTAAGTCTGAAAAGCGGGTCGGTTTGGATGGGAGTGATCATCCACTACAGTGTAGCAATTCTTATGGATATGGCATCACTATGGTTTAAAGGAATGATCTAATAGCTCCCTGACCTCTTCCGCAAGAACCATTCCAGCGTAAGGAGCAAAAGCAGGATGAAAAAGATCCATCGTAAATTGATCAGATCCGACAATTTGGTGTGTGTGTAAGAAACCGTCTTAATATCTTCACGAGCATTCAGTTTCTCCAGAAGTTCTTGCATTGCGCCGGGGTAAACCAGTTCGCCCCCGTTCTTCTCCGATAAAGCATACAACATTTGATGATCTGCTGTTGTATTCACAAACTCCACCTGGATAGCCGTAATGCTGAACTGTCCTTTTGCGCTGAGGATCTTATCACCCACCTTGGCGCGGGCATCATAAGAATATTCTCCGGGAGGCAGCGTACCGGCATTTAACTTATAGGATCTGCCGGATTTGCTGAAAGTAAAGGGGAATTTCCTGCCGTCAACATTCAGAATGCTGATCGTCACGTCAGGATCATTGATAAGCTCATAGGTTTCATTATACAACTCCGCATTGAACTCCACCGGCTCATTCTCCATGAAATTATTCTTCCCGTATACCCTGAATTGACTTTTATCCGCTTTCACCGCAAGATATTGGACGGTCTTGGAGATCAGGTCGCTGAATATCTTGTCGGAGCCGGTCTCCGAACTCTCATAAAGCTTCCATTTCCAAAGACCTTCGCCGGCTATGGTTCCGGTCTTTCTGCCGTTCATATCTGTAAACGCCCAGACCGGATTTTGAGTATTGACCATCCCGATCTTTTGCGTGCACAGAGTGATGCAGGAATTACCGATCTTATAATTTCCGAAAGGAACTGTAAGAGGAGGATATTTTTTCAGCATCGCGAACGCTTCACCGCTTACCTCAAACAATGTGAAGCCGACGGCAGGAACAGCAACCGCGTCATTCACCTTCTTCTTATGGTCCGGTATTTTGATGCCAGTATTCAGACGGGCATGTTCAACTACGTCCGTTTGAGACCCGAGAATGAAGAGCATGGGAACATCGGAAGTAAAAAGCGCTTCCAATTTTTTATTTTGAATGCTTAATGCGCCGGGAAGCTGGTGCAGGATAACAAGGTTGTATTGTGCAAAACCGCCGGAAAATTCATCAATGGTCTTTGCTTCCACCTCGTAATTCTGGTTCTTTTCAACAGCGGAACGTATGGCTGCAACATCCGGATGAGGCGACAGGGCGAGGATCAATATTTTTTGCCGTCCGTCAAGAACTTCTATGAAAACATCCTGGCTGTTATTTTTTGTACTTAGCTCGCCTTCAATTGCAGTAAGACTTATCCTGTACCTTTGAAGCCCGGTTGTATTCGCATCCAGCCGGACCGTAAAATTTCTGAACCAGGAAGACGAATTGAAATTCACCTTCTCTGAATGCAGCACGGCATTGCCCTTCGATACAGTTAAAATAGACTCCTTCCCTTTCAATTGTTTCGCTTCAACGGAAATTTCAAAGGGAAATGAATTTCCGAGGTAAGCATACCGGTTGTGCGCAACATTCTTTAAAATGAGATCTTTTTTTACTGCGCTATCACCCAGGGCAACACAGTAAACCGGAAAGCGGGAATTCGAGAATGAAAAAACGGGATTAGTTCCCTTGTTGTAAATGCCGTCTGTAGCCAGGATGAGGGCGCCGATGTTCCTGTTTGACAATCGGTCGTTCATTGATGAGAACAGAGAAGAAATGTCGGTCAGCTTATCCGGGAAACTGTTCTTCAGTCCCTGCGAGACACTTTCCCCGAAGGAATAGGTTGCGGTATCATATTTTTCGGCCAATCCCGCCAGGAGAGCATTTACTTTCCCGGGATATTCGTTTGTATAATATGCTGAATCTTTTCCCATGACAATGGAGCCAGACACATCCTGAGCGAAAATGATGAGCGGCTTTTCCGTGTCACGCGTTGTGAAACGGATCAACGGATCAAGCAGGAAGAAGGTGATCAATGCAACAAGAAGAAATCTGAAAAAGAAAAGGAAGCGACGAAGGATCGGAGAAAGCTCCTTTAAACGATCATTTCGGAAATAAAGCAAGCCGGCATAAATTGCTCCAGCCATCAGACAGAATACGACCAGTCCCCATGAATCAACTACCAGCGACAAATCTTTGTTTTTAAATATCAGGTAAGCATTCCTCCACAGACATTGATGACCTGCCCGGTTACATAGGAAGAAAGGTCAGATCCCAGGAAAACTGCGACGCTCGCCACATCCTGCGCCGTTCCGGCTCTTTTCAAAGGAATACCCTCCCTCCATTGTTCGATCATTTTTGGATCCAGAGAGGCTGTCATTTCTGTCTCGATAAATCCCGGCGCGATAACGTTGCTCCGGATATTTCTTGATCCCAGTTCAAGGGCCACCGATTTAGTGAACCCAATGATCCCCGCTTTGGAAGCGGCATAATTTGATTGTCCGGCATTGCCCTTTACACCCACAACAGAGCTGAGGTTTATTATGCTCCCTCTCTTTGCTTTCAGCATGGGACGCTGAATTGCTTTCGTCATATTGAACACAGATTTCAGATTAGCGTTCATGACCTCATCCCACTGAAGCTCTGTCATGCGCATTAATAAATTATCCCTTGTAATGCCTGCATTATTGACAAGTATATCCACGGTGCCGAAACTGCTTACCACATCATTGACCAGTTGCTCCGCAGCTTTCATGTCCCCAGCATCGGACTTGTACCCTTTCGCTTTAACACCCATCGCCACAAGTTCTTTCTCAAGGGCTTCGCCTTTCTCAACGCTTGAAAGAAAAGTGAAGGCAATGTCCGCCCCCTCCGCGGCGAAACGAAGCGCGATACCCCTGCCAATTCCACGGGAGGCGCCTGTAATGATGGCTGTTTTTCCGGTCAAAAGGCCCATAATTAGTTTTTCCAAAGATAGGAAACAAAGGGGTATGGCAAATCAGGTACCATTCGGAAAGAACCCTCGTTGGTCAGGCTTCAAAGTTAAGCAGAAGCTTCAAAAGAGATCTCGGCCGTTGGGATCCAGCGCGTGTCGGTTTTTTTCAGAAGCCACACGCTTTTACAAATGAAACTCCTGTGATACTTTCGGGATTTAAATTCTTCCCAGGCTTCTTCAAACCTTTCCCTTTTCAGATCACGAAAAGCAATGGTGACGTGTGGATGAAAAGGTTTATTAAGGCGGTCCTGGTTCAGAAGCCGGAGGTCTTCACGTGCTATCTCACCGATCTTCTTATACAACTCGATCAGCTTCCGGGAAGGATCAGGGTTAATGAAAATAACCCTTGGCGGAAAAGCATCGAAATCATTCAGGCCTATCTCTAAGTTCGGAAACCCGGAAAGTTTTTTTTGGAATGGTTTGAACATGGCCGATTCCTTCGATTCATTCCACTCAAAAGGCATGTGAAGTGTGATATGGGGAGGAGCGTAAAGCGCCTGACCAGAATTGTACCTGGTTTTCATTTCCTGTTTCAGGGCCGTCACCTCAGCGGCGATGGGTTCAGGAAGCAGGATGGCGAGGAAATATTTCAAATTTTCTGGCGGGCTTGTTCGTATTCGGACATGATACGCTTCACAACATCTGCAGCAGGGAGTATCTCCCTGATCGCGGCGCTGATCTGGCCGATTTCGAGTTCACCTTTGTCAAGATCACCCTCGAACATTCCTAGTTTTGCACGACCTTTTCCAAGTATTTCCTTTAACATTCCGGCATCTGCTCCGGAGTCCTCCGCTTTTTTTACCTCCTCAAAGAATTTATTTTTAATAAGCCGGACAGGAGTGAGTTGTTTAAGTGATAAGATGGTGTCGCCTTCCACTGTGCTGATCACCTTTTTCTTGAAGTCTTCATGCGCTGAAGATTCGTGCGTGGCTACGAAACGGCTTCCGATCTGAACACCTTCTGCCCCTAAAGCCAAAGCAGCAAGCATGGCCCTTCCGGAACCTATCCCACCGGCTGCGATAAGCGGAACCGTAACGGCATCTCTTACCATCGGGATCAGGCACATTGTAGTGGTCTCTTCTCTTCCGTTATGTCCACCGGCCTCAAATCCTTCCGCGACGATCGCATCTACTCCCGCATCAACAGATTTCAGCGCAAATTTTACATTGGAGACCACATGGACAACGATCACTCCATGATCCTTCAAATGCGAGGTCCAGGTTTTGGGGTTACCTGCTGAGGTAAAAACGATCTTAACCCCCTCTTCGACGATCACTTTCATGTGCCTGTCGATATCCGGGTAAAGCAAAGGGACATTTACCCCAAAGGGTTTGTCTGTTGCAGCCTTGCACTTTTGAATGTGCTCCCGGAGTACTTCCGGGTACATGGAACCGCTGCCTATAAGCCCCAGCCCGCCCGCATTACTCACCGCAGAAGCCAGCCTCCAGCCACTGCACCAAATCATGCCCGCCTGTACCAGTGGATATTGTGTGTGGAATAGTGAGGCAACCCTGTTCATCTCCCGTCGTCTTACCTGCAAAGGAAAGTCTTTTTATTAATCCCATCAAGGCCATGACAAGATCAGTACTTCTCGTTCTTCTGATGTTCTTTGGAACATTTTCATTCGCCCAATTCCGTTGGGATGCCGGCGGTGGTATTGGCATGTCGAACTACCTTGGTGAAATGGGTGGAAAAGAGCAGATCCGACGGGATTTTGTTGCAGATCTCAAGATTCGCCAAACAAGATGGGTGATCAGCGGTTTCGGCCGCTATAAAGTTCATCCCAGCATTTCAATCAAAGGCGCTTTATCATATGGAAGGATCGAGGGTGCGGATAGTCTATCGACTAACCCCGGACGCGCCGGTCGTAATCTTCATTTCCGTAATGACCTCCTTGAGCTTGCCTTCACCGGCGAATTCTATTTTTACCAGATCACGGATCTGGGTCAGTCCTACAGATTCAATAAAGATCTCCGCGCTTATGCATTTGTGGGGCTTGCGGGCTTATACCAGAATCCGAAAGCTCAGTACAATGGTGATTGGATATCCTTGCAGCCTTTGAGGACTGAAGCGCAGGATAAACCTTACTCACGATTCCAGGTTTCCATCCCGACAGGTATTGGAATAAGTTATACGTATCACCGTTATCACAGGATCAGCTGGGACCTGGGGTGGAGAACAACATTTACCGATTACCTTGACGATGTTAGCACAACATACGCGGACCCTTCAGACCTGCCGAATCCTACCTCCATTGCGATGGCGAACCAAAGTCTGAAAGCTTATATGGATGACCCCTCCCTGCCCCATCCGAATAATTATGAACCGGGGAATAAACGCGGGGATCCTACACATAATGATTCCTACATTTTTTCCACCATTTCATATAGCTATGTGATCAAAGGAAATTGGGTGAAAAGAAGATATCCCTGGATATGGTCTTTATACCGCAAGTACCATAAGCGGAAAGACAGAAAGAAATTTTAGCCCCCAAAGCAGAGCTACGCTCGCTTTGGGGTAGTGAAAACTCCGTCTAAGCTCCCTGCGCTTGCTTGTGTCAAGGGGAAGAAGAACGGAGTTCTTTTTTGGGTAAATTTGGCAGGTCACTATGCTGGTCCATCTTTCAATACACAATTACGCTCTCATCGGGTCGCTCGAACTTGCTCCGGGCCCCGGCATGAATATTATTACGGGTGAGACCGGAGCGGGAAAATCCATCCTGCTTGGGGCCCTTGGCCTGATCCTTGGCGAACGAGCCGACAGCCAGTCGCTGAAGGACAGATCAAAGAAATGCATCATAGAAGGCAAATTCAATCTCGATAAATACGACCTGGAACCCTTGTTCCATCGCCTGGATCTTGACTATTCGGAAGAAAGTATTTTCAGGCGTGAAGTGACCGCAGAGGGTAAATCAAGGGCCTTTATCAACGATACTCCCGTTACCCTCCAGGTATTGAAGGAGATCGGAAGCAGATTAGTTGATGTTCATTCCCAACATGAGACGCTTTTACTTAACCATGCCTATTTCCAGGTGATGCTGCTGGATCTTTACGCGGGAAATGAATCGCTCTTTAACAAGTATACATCTGCCTGGACCGAACACAGGAAACTATCTTCAGAGTTGATAAAATGCGAAGAGGAGGAGATGCGAAGCGCCAGGGAAAAAGATTACCTGGAATTCCAGTTTTCGGAGCTGGATGAAGCGCAATTATTGGAAGGTGAGCAGGAGAAACACGAGTCGGAATTAAGTAGCCTTGAACATGCCGATGGTATCCGTAAAGCAGTGAACGCAGTGAGTGAGGCGTTGGCCGGTAGCGATAAAAACATCCTGACAACGCTTTCCCAGGCTAAAAATACGCTTGCCCCCTTTATTAAGTTCAATAAGAAGGCAGGAGAAATTTCTAACCGATTGCAATCTGCTCTCCTGGAGTTGAAGGATGTGAACCAGGAACTGGATTCTGTTTTGAGTGATCTTGACATCAACCCGGACAGGAAGACCGCGCTTGAGGAAAGGCTTGACTTGCTTTACCGGCTTCAGCAGAAGCATCGGGTTAACACGGCCGGAGAATTGAATGCGCTAAGGGAGGAACTTGCCAAAAAGCTGGAAGGCATCACATCTCTAGGTGAGCAGATCATCAGGATAAGGAAGAATTTGGAAGCTTCCTTTACTTCACTTGAGGATATTGCTTCAAAGCTTAGAGAAAGCAGGATGAAGGCCGTCAAGACCCTGGAAAACGAGATCCTTGCGATCCTGGAAGCGCTTGCGATACCGAACGCGAGTTTTGTGATCGATATTCGCAAGCTGAATGTTCCGGGTATGTTCGGTACGGAAGAAGTTCGGTTTCTTTTCTCTGCGAATCGGGGAATGGATCCGAAAGAATTGGGGAAAGTGGCTTCAGGAGGAGAACTTTCCCGACTCATGCTGGCTTTGAAATCTGTCATTGCGCGCTTATCCTCCCTGCCAACAATCATATTTGATGAGATCGATAGCGGAGTTTCCGGAATGATCGCAGGAAAAGTTGCGGGCATCATGGAGAAGATGGGAGAAAAAATGCAGGTTATTACGATCACGCACCTGCCGCAGGTTGCCAGCAAGGGATCCACTCATTTTTTAGTTTATAAGAAGGAAAAAGGGAGATTGTCAGAAACCTATATCCGTGAACTTTCAAAGGACGAACGGATAAAAGAAGTGGCGAAAATGTTAAGCGCCGGAGAACCAAGCAAGGCGGCGATCAGCAATGCGAAGGAACTTTTGGATAAAAATGGGTAGTTTTGATCATTAACTGAAGGACATTATGACAAATGAACTTTTAAAAGGGAAGCGGGGGATCATCACAGGCGCCCTGGACTCAAACTCCATTGCATGGAAGGTGGCGGAGAGAGCGCATGCTCAGGGGGCAAAATTTGTGCTGACCAACGCTCCGATCGCGCTGCGGATGGGTGAGATCAAAAAGCTGGCAGAAAAATGCGGGTCAGAACTTATTCCTGCGGATGCAACGAATATGGAAGAACTCAAAACACTTTTTTCCCGCTCACAGGAAGTTTTGGGCGGCAAGATCGATTTCTTTCTTCATAGCATCGGCATGTCTCCGAATGTGCGGAAGAACATTCCATATACTGAGCTGAACTACGATTTTTACAATAAAAGTCTTGGTATTTCTGCTATCTCCTTTCATAAAATGTTAAACGCCGCATATAATATGGATGCCATGAGCGAATGGGGATCGGTTGTCGGGCTTTCCTACATAGCAGCTCAGCGGGCCTATCCTTTTTATAATGACATGGCAGAAGCGAAGGCCATGCTGGAAAGCATAGCCAGGAGTTTCGGGTATCATTATGGAAAGAAGAAGAAGGTCCGGGTCAATACCGTTTCTCAATCACCCACAAAAACCACGGCGGGCAGCGGGATCAAGGGATTTGATGACTTCTTTAATTATGCAGATTCGATATCGCCTCTTGGCAATGCAAGCGCGGAAGCCTGCGCGGATTATTGTATACTCTTATTTTCAGATCTCTCCCGGTTCGTGACCATGCAGAACCTGTATCACGACGGTGGATATTCCACGACAGGCGTAAGCATGGAGGTGATGAATAAATTCGGTACTACCTGAAATCAGCGTATGAAAAAAATTGCCGTTCTCTTCTTCGCATTCCTCATCTTTTATCAGCTCTCTTCCCAGGAAGCAGATAAGACGAAGTGGACCATGCGCCTCGACATGATGGTGCCTCAGCCCGTAAGCAACAAAGCATTTCAGTTAAGTTTTACAGGAATTTGTGATGTCGGGGCTTCACTAAATGTTCGGCTTGGCAAGCTTTTCAACGTTGGCGCGCAATATCGTTATAAGCAATTCCAGGTGAGGGGAAATAAGATCGCGGATGTTTATACGCTCCAGCATACACATAATGCATGCGCTAAGTTCTCACTGGATATTTCCACCTCCAAGAATACGATCTTCTCGCCCGGCATCGGTTTGGGTTACAATTGGATCAATTACACTTACCTGCCCTGTAGCCTACTGACGCCAACCGGTCAATATGTAACTGCGATCAATATGGAACCCCAGGCTGCGTTTGTCTGGATGATCGATGAAGGCTTTGGGATGGGACTGATGGTCAACTATAACCTGCTCGCCTATGAATTTGATCCGGTTTCCATTTGCCTGAGCGAGCATAAAAGTTATTCCGCTAAGGAAATGAGCGGTCTTACCGGGTCTTTCTCATTCGGGTTCTCCGTTTTCATTGATTTTGCTCACCGGCCGGAAGGTTTTGAAGAATAGTTACTAGTAACTCATTTGAACATCTTCTCGATTTCCTGTTCCGATATGATCTTAACCCCGGATCCCTCCGCTTTTTTTATTTTCTCTGGTCCTGCTTCGTCGCCTGCCAGCAGATAAGAAGTTTTTTTGGAAACGGATCCCGTGCATTTTCCTCCGTTCATTTCTATTTTTTTCTTGATCTCATCACGTGAATAATTTTTGAACACTCCGCTTACTACGAAGGTCTGGCCCTTAAGCTTGTCCGACTGTGCTGAAAGTGCTTCCGCGGATAACCTGAATTGAAGTCCTGCTTTTTTCAATTTGCGGATGATCTCGATATTTCGCCTGACAGAAAAATGCTCCACAACGCTCTTTGCGATTATTTCACCGATATCTCCCACTTCCAGTAGTTGCAACTCATTAGCGGTGGCAATAGCATCAATATCCTTGAAATAAAATGCCATCTTTTTCGCCGTTGTTTCACCAATATGACGGATACCCAACGCGAACAATACCCTTTCGAAGGGCACCTTTTTCGAAGCAGCGATCCCATCCATCAAATTTTGCGCGCTTTTTTCTGCAAATCGAGCCATTAGTAAGATTTTCCCTTTTTCAAGATCATAGATGTCGGCAATGTCCTTGACAAGCCCGGCGTTATATAATTGTTCGATCGTTTCGGCGCCAAGGGAATCAATGTCCATGGCCCTGCGATGCGTAAAGTGCTCCATCTTTCCTTTGATCTGAGGCGGACATCCCAGCTCGTTCGGACAATAATGATTGGCTTCGTCTTCACGGCGAACAAGAGCCTCGCCGCATTCCGGGCATTTTTTAATATAGACCGTGGGTTTGGAACCTCCGGGGCGTTTTTTCAGATCAACCCCAACGATCTTCGGGATGATCTCTCCGCCCTTCTCAACAAAAACCGTGTCCCCTACCCTGACATCCAGCTTTTCAATGATATCTGAATTATGAAGAGATGCCCTCTTTACCGTAGTGCCGGCCAAATGCACCGGTTTCAAATTTGCTACAGGAGTTATGGCGCCGGTTCGCCCGACCTGGTATGAAATGCTCTCAAGGACCGTGACTGCCTTTTCCGCTTTGAATTTATAAGCGATCGCCCAACGAGGGGACTTGGCGGTAAAGCCCAATTGGTGTTGTTGGGATAGTGAATTCAGTTTTATCACAACTCCGTCTGTATCGTAGTCCAGCTTCTTTCTTGCAGTATCCCAGTGTTGAAGATATTTCATTATCTCCTCAACTGAACTGCATAATTTCATGTGCGGGTTCACCCGGAATCCCCACTTTTTTACTTCAAGCATATTCTCATAATGAGACTCCGAAGGCAGATCGGAACCAAGCAGGTTATAAAGGAAACAATTGAGTCGGCGCTTCGCAACTTCCGCAGAATCCTGCATTTTCATCGTCCCCGAAGCCGCATTTCTCGGATTCGCAAGTTGCGCTTCACCCGCTCTGACCTTCTCCAAATTGATCGTATCAAATACTTTTCTGGGCATATAGATCTCACCCCTGATCTCAAATTCCTTCGGGAATCCCTTTCCCGTTAGCTTTAAAGGAATGCTTCGGATGGTCTTCGCATTTGCGGTGACATCATCTCCCTTTTCACCGTCACCCCTTGTGACGGCCGACTGAAGCTTACCGTCAACGTACGTAAGGCCGATAGCAAATCCATCGTATTTAAGTTCACATACATATCCGATCTTACCGCTGATGGTTTTGTGTATCCTCTCATCAAAATCTTTCACCTCTTCTTCTGAATAGCTGTTCGATAGTGAAAGCATCGGGTATTTATGCTTCACCGTTTTAAATTCACTGGTAATGGCGCCACCAACGCGCTGAGAGGGAGAGGCAGGCGAGAGAAGCCCGGGAAACAACTTCTCAAGATTCGTGAGTTCCTCCAAAAGCGTATCAAATTCAAGATCGCTTATACTGGGCTCATCCAGGACATAGTATCGATGATTATGCGCATCCAGCTCCGCTGACAACTTAATGATCCTTTCTTTTGCCTGATCCTTTGTCATATCTAAAATTAATTAATTCAAGGATAACATGCGTTCACAAAGCGTTGCTTGCCGGAGAGGTCCCTGATCACCATTACCTCCGCAAATCCGGCCTGCTGAACGAGCTGCCCAACTTCAGTTGCATATCGTTCATTGCATTCGAACCAAATGGAACCACCGGGTGACAATAATTGAGGAACATGTGCAAGGATGGCCCTATAAAACAACAAGTGGTCATTGTCGGGCACAAACAGCGCCAGATGCGGTTCATGTTCCAGAACATTCCTTTTCATAGTTCCCTTTTCCGATGGCAATACGTAAGGTGGATTGGAAACTATCAGATCGTACTTCTCTTTTACCTCAATTTCCTGTTTCGACAGGATATCCCCGACAAAAAAATCGATATTCACTCCATTAAACAATGCATTTTGCCTTGCCGTTTCCAGGGCTGTCGGGCTTACATCGCAGGCGCTGATACTCCAATGTAGCCTGGCTTTTGCCATCGCCACGGGGATGCATCCGCTTCCTGTGCCAATATCAAGTAACCTCAGCTTTTCCGTTGCATTCGTACCCCCAAGTATCATCTCAACCAATTCCTCGGTTTCAGGTCTCGGGATAAGCACTTCAGGGCCGACCCTGATCCTGCAACCCGAAAAAATGGTATAGCCAACAACATACTGCACCGGGACTCCTTGTAAACAAAGCTTAACTGCTGCTTCGAACTTCTGAAAACTTGACGGGTTATCATGAAGGAAGTCAGATACAAGAATCTTCAGCACAGCAGCTGCCTCCTGTTGTTCCATGGAGCGATTCAATTCCTTTCTTGCGGCCTGCATTATTGACTCCATTATTGTGTTCATGTCCTGTTCGTAAAATTATGAATTGCATTGGCTTGAATACAATAAATTTGATTCCCTGAAATGAACATGGAAGTTCCTTCTGATCCTATGCATGAGTTCTGGATGAAGCATTGCCTGGAACTGGCGTTGAAAGGTAAAGGCCTCGTTGCCCCGAATCCAATGGTTGGCTGCGCCATAGTTCATGATGGAAAACTGATCGGGGAAGGATTTCATAATGAATTCGGGGGAGCGCATGCAGAGGTGGCGGCTATCCATTCTGTTGCCGACAGATCCCTTCTGAAGAGTTCCGTGATGTACGTCTCTCTTGAGCCATGCACCCACCTGGGAAAGACCCCGCCTTGCGTTGATCTGATCCTTGAACATAAGATACCCTATGTTGTCATAGGCTGTATCGATCCTAATCCCCTGGTTTCAGGTAGTGGAATAGAAAAACTAATCCGGGGTAAAGCCGATGTTAAGGTGGGGGTGCTGGAGTTAGAGTGCCGGGAGCTCAACAGGCGGTTTTTTACTTTCCAGGAAAAAAAACGCCCTTATATCATTTTGAAATGGGCCCGGAGCGCGGATGGTTTCATAGACAGGAAACGATCCATGGCGGAGATAGGGAACCAGGAGCGGATCACATGCAATGAATCAAACAAACTTGTTCACCAATGGCGATCTGAGGAGCAAGCGATCATGGTTGGTACCACCACAGCGTTGCTGGATAATCCTTCTCTGACCGTACGGCATGTTGAAGGACGTAACCCGTTGCGGGTTGTGATCGACAAAGAGCTGAAGATCCCGGATCATTACCGTTTGTTCGATAAAACCAGCAAGACCCTTGTTTTCACCGGATCGGAACATACCTCTGAGAAGAATGTGGAATATGTCAGCCTCGATTTTGCAAATAATGTGATGAAACAGATCACAGATACTCTTTATAAGCTGAACGTCTCTTCCATTATCATTGAAGGAGGGCGGGAACTCGTTAACGGATTCATCAACGAAGGCTTGTGGGACGAAGCCAGGGTATTTACAGCCCCGCATAAACTAGGCTCCGGGGTCAAAGGTCCTAATGTGAACAAGGAGCCCGTCAGTTCTGAACGCATCGGTCTTGACAACCTGGGAATTTACATGAACACATGATCTGGCTGTTCCTCAGCATTCTTTGTAACACCCTGTTATTTATTATTCTTCGCGGTTATGCCGGCTACGGTGTCCGTCCCTTTCCCGCGATCATCGTGAATTATTTTGTGGCCTCCGCCTGTGGGCTGATGGTACCGGAAAGCATGAGCATCCTGATGAAAGTGACGGATGAACCCTGGTTTTATTTTTCCCTTGTAACCGGTCTCGCCTTCATTTCTGTATTTGTTCTTGTTTCACGCGCTGCCATCACAATGGGCATCTCTACGGCTTCGGTCGCAAATAAAATGTCCTTCATCATGCCCGTGCTGGTCGGAGTGATCTTCTTCAACGAGGACCTCGACGGATTTCGTATCCCGGGCTTTATTCTGGCAATGGTATCGGTTGTGCTGGTCTCGATCAAAAAAAATGGAATAAAGGGCGATCTGGGAGCCGGTCTGGTACTTGGTATTGTTGTTTTCCTGGGAAGCGGGGTGGTTGATTCGCTTGTCAATTATGTACAGCAAAAGTTCTTCACTTTGGAAAGCTCCGTCCCTTTTATCGCATTCAGTTTTTTAGCGGCGGGTACGATCGGATCTTTGCTGCTTATCTTCAGAAAGATCGAGCCGACAAAAAAGGAGATATGGGGCGGTTTGATCCTCGGGATACCTAATTTTCTTTCTATCATGGCCATGATGAAAGCCATTGGTGAAAGGGCAGTTGATTCAGGAGTCTTGTTTGCCATTTGCAACCTCAGCGTAGTGCTACTTTCTTCCTTCAGCTCTATTCTCCTGTACCGGGAGAAGCTGAGTATCCTTAACTGGATAGGGATCGCTCTGGCGACTGGTGCAATATTGCTGGTAACATTTTTATAACTTTACCCTCCAATCCACAGAAACATGACAACCACAACCCTTGAACAGGATATCCGTCAACTTGAAGACGATATCATCGATAAAAAACAGCAACTCCTGGATCTTAAGGCCAAACTCCAAGCGAAACCAACACCCGTCAGCGACTATACTTTCAAAGATAAAGAAGGGAAAGATGTAACTCTCTTAGCCATGTTCGGCGACAGAAATGAACTGATGCTGGTACATAACATGGGAAAGCGATGCGCCTACTGTACCCTTTGGGCTGATGAGATCAACGGCATTTCCCATCACCTGGAAAACAGGACCTCGTTTGTTGTTGTATCACCGGATGCTCCGGCAGTGATGAAAGAATTCGCGGATGGACGCGGATGGAAATTCAGGATATGTTCAAGCAATGGAAATTCCTTTAAAAAGGATATGGGCTTTGAGAAGAACGCATCCGCCACACCCGGAGTTTCTGTGTTCACGAAAGATAAGGATGGAAATATTTTTCATTACAACCAGGCAGTCTTTGGTCCGGGAGATAATTTTTGCGGGCACTGGTATTACCTTGGGCTGTTGCCGGGGGGCGCGGGACTTTGGAGTCCGAAATTTACTTATTAGCCAGATCGAATAAATACTTTAGAATGGCTTTGTCTTCCTCTGAAAGTTTTAAATTCCTTCTCTCCATCACTCGTTCCGCTACTTCATAAGCGTCTTTCAGTCGGAATGTTGTGAATCCCGCGGCTCCGCCCCATGAAAAGGAGGGAATGAAATTGCGGGGGAAGCCTGAACCGAAAATATTTGCGGAAACGCCTACGACCGTTCCGGTATTAAACATGGTATTGATCCCGCATTTGCTGTGATCGCCCATCATGAGTCCGCAAAAGATAGTTCCCGTATTCAAGAATTTTTCTTCGGCATAACTCCAGAGCTTCACTTCAGCGTAATTATTCTTGAGATTGGAATTATTGGAATCGGCTCCGATGTTCACCCATTCCCCGATAACTGAATTTCCGAGGAATCCGTCGTGCGCCTTATTGGAATAACCAAATATCACGGAATTATTCACTTCCCCACCTACTTTGCAATGCGGACCTATTGTGGTGGGGCCGTAAATTTTTGTCGAAATTTTAAGAGTTGAGTGTTCTCCCAGTGAGAATGGACCGCGGATAACGGATCCTTCCATCAGCTCCGAATCCTTCCCAAGATAAACAGGGCCGGTTGTAGCGTTGATGATGCAACACTCTGCTTTTACGCCTGCCTCAACAAAGACATTTTTTGCTCCCAGCACTTTATTCGTTTTACTGAGAGGTTTCGACTTTCTTCCTTTTGTCAGCAAAGTAAAATCTTCCCGGATAGCGCGATCGTTCAGCATATAAATATTCCAGAGACGGGAAACTTCTAAAAAGTTTGAAGAAGTTTGAAGAAGTTTGAAAGGGTTTGTTCCCGGCAAATTCGGGGAGAAAAGGCTTTTGTCAGAGCCTGTGCCGGCGGCCAGAAGCGTGTTGCCGGACATTAGTGCCTGGCCGGGTTTGAGGGAACGGACTTCTTTTACAAGCTGATCAGTCGGACAAACAGATCCATTGATGAAAATATTAGAGGGGCCGAAAGATGCAGGATATTTACCGGAGAGATGATCCTCGGTGAGCGTTGAAGTTTTGGCTTTGAGTCGCTTTTCCCACTTTTCGCGTATCGTAAGAATTCCGATGCGGATATCGCAGACCGGGCGGGTAAAGGTAAAAGGAAGGAGATGGTTTCTTACTTCGGAGTCAAAGAGGATGTAGTTCATTACTTCACCTAATTACTAATCTAATACGATCACCTAATTACCAATCTAATACGAATATACTAATTACTAATGGCCAATTCGTAAGAATAAGTAATTGGTAAATTAGTATGAGATTGGTAATTCGTTGATACTAAAATAAAAACCCCCGACGGGGAGAATGTGCCAGGGGTCTTTCTTCTGTCTTGAGCCAGAAGTAAAATTACTTTTTCTTTTTCTCGTACCGTGTGCGGAATTTATCCACGCGGCCTGCAGTATCCACCAGCTTCATCTTACCGGTATAGTATGGGTGCGACATATTGGAAATATCCAGCTTCACGAGCGGGTATTCCTTTCCGTCTTCCCACATGATCTTTTCCTTGGTTTCTGCTGTCGATTTAGTCAGGAAAGCATACTCAATGGAGATGTCTTTAAACACCACAAATCTGTAATTCTCCGGATGAATGCCTTTTTTCATTTTCTTGAATTTTAAGGTCGCAAAGATAGAAAAAAGTAAGCAGTTGGTAGTTAGCGATCTCAAACGATTGATTGTCAGTTCGTTGAGTTGATTTTTGTAATAGGTAATTTACTGATAATCAAGAGAATAGAAATAAAAACGAGGACAAATATTAACATGCTTGCTCCGGAAGGAGAACCGGTTACGATGGAGTAGAGATCATTTCCGTTCCATTCAGTACGGGAGAGGGAAGGATAAATTAGGTCAAAGATCGGGTTCTTCTCATCGGTGGGAAGAGAATAGACCTGGGTAGCCTTAGCGGCAAGTGACGATAACAGACCAACACAGGAGGCGATGATAGCGGCGGTAAATTTCCAACCTGTGAGTAAAACAGGAATGCTTCGACAGATCAGCAACACCGCTATCGGGAACAGGAGCCGGGGACCGTAGGTCCAGCCGCCATGCCATCCGAAGTAACCCGAGATCAGTATGAAAAATAAGATCGAGACAGGGATGGCATAGTCCCTGAGCATCATGCTGAACATGCTTTTAAATTTGCCATTGAAAAGCAAAAAACAAAAAGTTAAAAGTGAAATGACCAAGACAGGGGCATAAATGAAAAGTCCGCGGTACAAGCTGAAACTCAGTCCCCATAATGACTCCCAGGTTGGGGATGAGAAACCATAGCCGCTGTGCAGTTCTTCAAAGTTATGGTACTTATAAAGCATCTCGAAAGGAGAACCGGTGAAATGAAAGTTGTAAAACATAATGAACAGAATGGATGGAACAATTCCCAACGCATATTTCAGCGCCGGCACAATGCTTTTCTCCTTCCACCAGACCTGGAAGAACCAGATAGGAAAGACAAGCGCGATCGTGTACTCGCTCAGAAAACTAAGCCCGGCAAAAAAGCCTGCCAAAGGAAACTTTTTGCCTTCTAGCTCAAGAAAAGCAAGAAGGAAGAACAGCCCGGACAGCATGTGCGCAAAAAACGTTCCTGAAAAAACAAAGATGAATGAGCCGAAGAAAGCTAATAAGATAAGTATGGTCGCTCTCTTCCTGTCTACGCCCCGATTAATAGAATAACGAAGGGAAAAGAACAGAATCAATGCGAAAGGAGCAGAACCACAGAAAATGTTGCCGAGCAGGTACACAGCAGGGCCATAAAGTGAGCTATCCGTTTCGGGTACTCCCCCACACATTTTCAGTATCCCAAAAAACGGAATAGTAATTAGGGTAGGAAGTGGCGCCTTGTCAGAATAGTAATGTCCGTTAATTAAACTTTTATCATTTGTCTTCTCATGGTACTTATCGATACAAAACGTTCCGCTTTCAAAAAGGGTAATGACGGGTAAAGCGCGGGATGTTGTGTTTGAATTAGTGATCCAAAGATCCTGATGGAAGCAGGCAAGTAATAAAGCACAGCCTATGAACAGCAGGTAAAAGCGTTTCATAAGGGAAAGGTAAGGAAAAGTCGTACTGTTAACCGCCTCAATATTCTCGCAAATCTCCCGTTTTAGTACCTTTAAACTCCATGATGGTTCGCTTTGGCATTATAGGTCTTTTATTCAGCTTGCTCTTCGCATCATGCCGGAAGGACCAGCTCATTACAGATTCTTCAGCTAAACTGGAGATCTCAACGGATTCCATTTTGTTCGATACGGTCTTCACAACGATCGGTTCCACAACTAAGACATTCCTGATCCATAACCGGCATAAGCAACCTATTAAGATCACACGGGCATGGCTTGAAGGAGGACTAACTTCCAAATTCAGAATGAATATCGATGGGGTACCCGGAACGGTGATCAACGATATCGAGATACTGGCAGAAGATAGTATGTGGGTCTTTGTTGAGGTCACGGTCGATCCAAACAATCAAACAACGCCGCTCGTCATTACGGACCGGATTCTTTTCGAAACGAACGGAAATCAACAGAATGTTGTATTGGAAGCCTGGGGACAAGACGCGCATTATTTTAATTCACAAGTACTTTGTAACCAGGTATGGAATAATGACAAACCCTATCTCATCTATAATTCCATTCTTGTCGATTCACTCTGTTCCCTGACCATTAACGCCGGATGTAAATTGTATTTTCACAAAGGATCCGCATTGCTCGTGCAAGGTACGCTGATTGTAGCCGGAGACAGGACAAATCCGGTTGTGATGCAGGGCGACCGGCTTGAACCATTTTATGCCGAAGCGCCGGATCAATGGTATGGGGTCTGGATGCTGAACGGCAGCAGGGATAATGTGATCGATGGCGCGATCATCAAGAATGCATATATCGGAGTTCGTGCAGATACCATGAACTACTCTGCCAATCCTACACTGGTGATGAGCAATTCTACTGTTAAGAATCACGCCGCAGCGGCAATTTATGGCGTTGGTTCACGCATCCGGGCTTATAATTGCGTATTCGCTAATTGCGGACAATATGTAGGGGCTTTCGCTATAGGAGGTGATTACAGCTTTTATCACTGTACGTTCGGAAATTGGTGGACTTATGACAATCGCCAGACTCCTGTTCTGATCATTAACAATTATTATGAGGATGTGAATGAAGTGATCCACACGCGTCCGCTTGACAGCTGTAACTTTTACAATTGCATCATCTACGGAGACCAGGAGGATGAAATTGAATTAGATCAAAGCACCAACACCGCCGTCAATTACAGGTATAAGTTTCATTATTCACTTCTGAAGACAACACTGAGTACGGCATCCTCGAATTATATTCAGTGCATCATAAACCTTGAACCTGAATTCCGCGATGGTCCGAATGTGAATTTCAAACTGGGATCAACCTCCAATGCGATCAACAAAGGTGATATAAATGTAATCACAACCTTTTTCCCGGGCTTTCTAAACCTGGACCTGGCGGGATTATCCAGGATTACGGATGGGCCTCCGGATCTTGGGGCGTATGAGTATTACCCGTAGGGAGGTTTAAGGTTTAAGGTTCAAGGGGTAATAAATATTATTAGACTTCCAAATTTATTAGGCTATAATTTAAAACCATCTGATACTTGGCAATTTGAGTAATTCCTAACGATGAGAGGTACGGTTATCATTCTCAACTTAAACGTGCCTCGGTGTCGGTACCATCAAATATCGCAGAAGGTGGAAGCAGAAACACCAGAAAAGATTACAAAAGATTTCTAAGAATTTCTCTAGACTCAGCGTATGAACTTGAAACGCTAATATTACTCGGAAACGAGTTAGACTGGTTCACGGAAGAATGCGATAATATCTATCCGAAAACAATTGAGATTCAAAAAATGCTATCAGCAATGATAATGAGGCTTTAACCTTGAACCTAACCCCTAAAAACTAGATGAACTTTTCCAGAGATAACTGAAAGGATCACGGTAGCGAAACGCGATCTCTATCCCTCCCCTTCCGAAACTTGCATTGGTCAATTCAGAAACGTTGATATCATAACTCACTCCGAGTGAATAGGAATCAAACTCCAGCATGCCGTTCACAACGATCGCATCCAGAAACCTGTGGTAAACTCCAAGATATGCGTTGGTTCCTTTTACGTACCCGGTGACTTTTGAATTCTCTTTAATGATGTACTTCACATGCAAACCTACATTGATCTCCTGTTGCGGTCCTTGTAAAAAACAAAGCAAAGATGGCTGCAGCGATAATCTTGTATTCTTGATCCCTTTCGACATAGAGAAATGTCCTACGTATTTCTTGTATAAAATATCACCTGTACCATTGAAAGTATTCGGCATCGGAATAATATGCATCATTGACACGCCTACATCAAAATGGATATGATCATTAGAGGTCATGTACATATCTCCTTTCCTGTAACTCCAGAAAACGCCGGCGCCGAGATCATGCTGAATGAAAGCATTACCCCCTAGCTCACCGGAAGAATTGGAAGCGCTATACGTTCCATTTTGAAACTGGCTTTCCCATTTCAGGGCGCTGAAGTTTGCGCTTCGCTGAGCAAAACCATAAAACGCGCCTAATCCGAAGATGCTTTTATCCGATACGCGGATATGATAAGCTGCATTAAGATTTGCCTGGAGCGTACTCATTTTAGCATCGCCGGCCTTATCGTTGTAAAAAAAGATCCCAAGACCCCAGAATCCCCTTTTCTTATCCTTTTTATGACCGATCGCCATATCAAAAGCCGCTGAGTAAGTTCTGTAAGGTGCTGCAAAGCTGCCCCATTGGGTCTTATAATTTACAGAACCTTGTATGCCTGACAATCCACCCGCTGTGGCCGGATTCAATTGCATAGGAACCATGCTCCACTGAGAGAAGTGAATATCCTGAGCAACCGCAGTAGGCAGTAGGCAGTAGGCAGACATTATCAAAAAAAGTGATCTATACTTACGTTTCATGTTTGAGGTTTGAGGTTCGTGAATACTACCTTGCAAGCGTTACGTTTCCACTTCTTTTTTCATCCGTTCCGTTCGTTTGGGTGTAATGGAAATAAAAGACGAAAACACCGGCATCAAGCGGAAGATTCCGGAAAGTGCCATCCCATTTTTTATTCGGGTCGCCAGACTCAAAGACTTTTTCTCCCCAACGGTCATATACAGCAAGCCACATGGATTCAAAACATGGAATGATCGGGTAGAAATAATCATTATTCCCGTCAAAATTCGGAGAAAATGCTGTTGGAAGGAAAACCTCGCTGCAGATCACATCTACAAATACAGTAACACAGGAACTATCCGTACATCCGCTGTCCGTAACGAGCACACAATAAGTTGTTGTGACAATAGGGCTTGCAACCGGGCTTTGGCAATTCGTACAGCTCAAACCTGTCGCAGGAGTCCAGGAATAGGTTCCACCTCCCGTCGCATTCAATGTGGTACTTTGACCGCTCAGTATCGTAACGCTGTTTCCGGCGTTAGCGGTTGGACTTTGATTCACAGTTATCGTTTGCGTTGTAGTATCGGATCCTGAACCATTTGTGACAATGAGGGTCACGATATGATTTCCAGTGCTTGTAAAGCATACTTGTCCCGGATTTTGCGCTGTTGAACTCGCAGGTGTTCCTCCGGCGAAGGTCCAGCTCCATGTTGTTGGAGAACCGGTTGAATTATCAGAAAAATTGATACAACCGGGAGTACAAACTGTCGTTGCTGAAGCGGTAATTACCGCGACAGGTGGCGCGCAGGGATTCACAGTTACAGTTACGGTTACGGTCGCAGAGCAACCGTTGGCATCTGTTACCGTAATTGTATAAGTTGAGGTTGTTGCAGGACTCGCTGTAACTGTTGCGCCCGATGTTGCGCTAAGTCCTGTTGCAGGACTCCATGCATACGTCGTTCCTCCTGTTACCGTGATGCTGATGTTACCACCTGTACATATTACCGGAGCAGCAGGATTCACGATGGGAGATGGCAAAGGATTTACCGTTACAGTCACTGCAGCAGTTGACGTGCATCCATTGGCATCTGTGCCTGTAACAGTATATGTTGTTGTAGCCGTAGGACTCGCCGTAGGACTTGCTCCTGTGGTTGCGCTTAATCCGGTTGTCGGTGACCAGGTATAGGTACTTCCGCCGGAAGCAGTAAGTGGTGCGTTTCCTCCGGCGCAATAGGATGGCGCTGCAGGTGAAACGGAAATTGTTGGCAAAGGATTAACAGTAACGGTCACAGTCGTCGTCGCCGTAGGACAGCCTCCGCCCGATACAATTACTGTATATATGGTGGTGGTGGTAGGCGTTGCGACCGGATTCTGACAAGTTGAACATGAAAGACTCGAAGTTGGAGTCCAGGAATATCCGCTTCCTCCTCCACCATTCAATGTAGAGGATCCATTCAGACATATCGCCGGTGGGGTTGCGGAAGCGGTCGGTATGATTGAAGCGGTAACAGTAACGGTAACAGTTGCAGTTGCAGAACAACCGTTGATATCCGTTCCTGTAATTGTATAAGTAGTCGTAGAAGTTGGATTGGCAGTTGGATTTGCGCAATTGGTGCATGTGAGTGCTGTCGCGGGCGACCAAGTGTAAGTATTTCCACCGGATGCTGTCAACGCTACATTTCCTCCTGTACAATACGTTGGATTATTTGGTGTGATGGTGATCGTAGGAAGTGGGTTCACAGTAACGGTAACGGTAGCAGTTGCAGTACAGTTACCAACTCCTGTTCCGGTAATGGTGTAAGTTGTGGTTGCCGTCGGATTAGCGGTGACCGTTGCACCGCTCGTCGCGCTTAAACCGGTTGCAGGACTCCATGCATAAGTTGTTGCTCCGCTTGCAGTGAGGTTTATATTACCACCCTGGCAATAAGCAGGAGCAGCAGGAGAGATGGTGACAGTTGGATTAGGATTGACTGTTACCGTTACAGTTTGCGTATCCGTACAACCACCTGTACCCGTGCCTGTGACAGTATAGGTGATTGTAGTTGTAGGGCTGGCTGTGACAGAAGCACCTGTTGTGGCACTTAAAGCTGTCGAAGGACTCCAGGTATACGTTGTTGCCCCACTTGCCGTTAGTGTTGCATTCCCGCCCTGACAGTACGAAGGAGAAGCAGGCGTTACCGTTACGGTTGGAACCGGATTAACCGTTATTGTTTGTGTGGCAGTGCTCGTTCCAAATGCATTCGACGCGGAAAGTGTTACCGTATATGTTCCTGCGGCTAAATAGCAAATGTTATTCGGGTTTTGCGCGGTTGATGTTGCCGGTACACCGCCCGGAAAGGTCCAGGACCATCCTGTGGGAGCATTCGTTGTATTGTCCGTGAAATTAATGCACTGTCCCGCGCAGATATTGGTGGAAGATGCTGTGAAGGCAGCTACGGGTGGAGCACCGCCAACAACAGAAAGTGTGATATCGTCTACTGCAAAGGATGGATCCGTTCCAACGTTGTCGTCATTGTTTGTCCAGTTAAAACCTATTCGGACATTCGGATTATTATTTGCTGAGGCAGGAAGAACCTGCGTATAGGTTGTCCACTGACCCTGCAGGGAACCGTTACAAGGTCCGCCACAGCAGGCGGTCTTTGCGAGATCAATAAGTTGCGCCCAGGCTACTCCATTAAAATACCAAAGTGTTGCGTTATCGATCAGGCCCTGTCCGAATTCAATATATCCGAAACTCAGCGTAATATTCGTTTGCCCGGTACAATTGATCACCGGTGACTCAGCTCGTACATTTGTTTCCGGGAACCAGAATCCCAGGCCACCGGCCAGATACGCCGCGCCCCCGTCACCAATTACGCTTGGATTAGAACCAACGTGCAGTGAGGGATCTGCTCCGCCACAAGCAGTTCCGCAAGCAGGCGGGATGTTACCGCATTCTGCGCCGCTTACATAAAAAATGTTCGGATCAGATCCGTTCGGTCCGGTGTTGGTGGTGGTCCAGGCTCCGTTCGGTCCAACATAGGCATTCGCGAAACAATTAGCGCCGCAGCCATTTTGAAAGGCCTCGGTCCAGAAAGTTTGCGCTGAAAGTTGAAAGGTGAGAAGTAAAACGGAAAGAGAAGTAAAGAACCTCATGTTGAACGATTTGGAGGTTCTAAGGTAAGAATTTGTTAGGAAAGTGACAAGTTTGATGGTTTGACAGTTTGAAGGTTCTGAAGAAACCGGATCGTATCCATACCATCTGCATAATCCCACAACCGAGGCGATTGGGTTGAGCCGAACGGAATAGCACTGACCGGGAAGGATCCATCGGACACGATACACTGAATATCATTTTTTCGGGCCTCAAGTTCCCGTGACAAAGTATCCTTACTATGATAATACGCATAGTGCAGAACGGAGATCGGCGACTGCAACGAAGGATCCTCTTTAAGGAGTATGAAATTATTATCAAGCAAGGCTGTCTTATTCATTAATAAAATTGTTCGATGATAATCATAATTATTCCCGTACTTTTTATTGTTTACTGCATCAGCATAGGGATGAATTGCCTCAAAAAAAAGTTTGAAGTTGTAATCATACGGAACATACAGCTTGGAAACATTTCTGCAACCCAATCCAAAGAAGTCAAAAATATCTCTTCCCAAAAGACTGAGCTGCTCAGCGTTCTCCCGGCCTGTCAGCACGGCAACAGAATTCCTGTTCTTACGGAATACATGCGGATACTTTTTAAAGTAATACTCAAAATAACGGGATGAATTGTTGGTGCCTGTAGCGATGACGGCATCGAAATTCTCAAGCTTCGATTCCGTAAAGGAAATCTTGCTTTTCAGTGAAGGATCAACTTCAATGATCAATTCATAAAGCCACGGCAACATCACTTCATCAGAAGAAGACATTTTTATAAGCGCTTTGTTTCCCGTAAACAAAACACACATCAGATCATGGAAACCGGCCAGGGGAATATTCCCGGCAAGTATAAGCGCAATGGTCCGGGCGGAAGGAGGTTCCGTACCTTTTGGATAATTTCTTACCCATTTCTCCAGATCTTCCTGTTTCAGCATTGTCACAATATTTTCAAGCGCGAGCCTTATATTTTCAGCAGTAAACCATCCATTATGTGAATAGGCCTTCTCAAAAAGCATCTTCATTGCGCCCTCATCGAGCAGTTTGGTGACTAGTCGCTCCCTTAGCCCGGAAAAAACAGGAATAAGCTTTTTCATGATCCCAGCAAAGCTATGGCAATTAAGCTCAAAGTTTACCCGTAACTTTGGCCTTGTATTTGCGTAAACGGCGATATGAGAACGGGTCTTTTGATATATGTTTATTTACTGGTTTCCACAGCATTGAATGCTCAGGTGGGATCAGCAAAAGATCTGCAGACAATTGAGGATTCCATCGCATCTACATTCCGCGCATCCATTAAGGCAGCGGATGACGGAGAAAAGCTGATCATCAATGATCAATTGAGCCGAAGGATCGAAGCGGCACTGAAACAGGCGGGCTCGTGGGAATTCCGGTTCGACTCATTGAAAAAGTTTCGTATCCTGGTGGAGGCGCCCGACAAGGAACTTCGTATTTATAACTGGGCAATCAAAATGGATGATAAGTCGTACCGCTATTTTGCCTACCTCCAGCATTACAACCGGAAACGAAAACTTTGGGAAATAACAAAACTGGAGGACCATTCCGATGAACTAAAAAACATTGAAAGCATTCAACTTGATGAGAAGAAATGGTTCGGCGTCTTTTACAACACCATCATCGTTACCAAAGCAAAAAAGAAAAAGATCTATACGCTGTTGGGTTGGGACGGCAACGACAGGCTGACTCAAAAAAAACTGATCGAGACCATGACATTCAATTCCATCGGCAAGGTTTCGTTCGGTGAGCCGGTCCTTCAGGTTGAAAAGGAAATTTCCCCCGGAAAAAAAACGATCGTGAATCAACGTCGTGTGATCTTTGAATATAAGCAAGGAGTATTCATGAGCCTGAAATGGCATGCGAAAGAAGAATTGATCGTTTTCGATCATCTTGGACCGAACGACAGTTCCAAAAAAGGACAGTTCTCGGATTACGGCCCTACACTTGCATTAGATGGCTATAAATGGGAAAAGGGGAAATGGGTACTTTTGAAGGATCCGGATGCGAAGAATGAGCAGACAGTGCAAGATGAGAAATGGAACAAGCCGGAGGAGAAATGATAATGGATACTGCGATATTAAGATACTTATAAACGATGAGAAGCGCAGGTCTTGTTATTTCAGCGATCGTGCTCACGCTTTCCTTGTCCTGCAAGCGTAACGGAACCGGAGGGGACGCAAGTATCTCCTTCTACGTCAAACATCATGCGGCATTGATCCCGGGAGCGACAGTCTATATCAAATACGGTGCAGATGAATTTCCAGGCTCTGATGTTTCAAAGTATGATGCCTCTGTTGTTTGCGAGACCACAGGACCGGAAACAGCTCATGCCACCTTCACCGGACTTCTGAAAGGGAAATATTATCTCTACGCAACCGGCTTCGATAGCGCGATCATGCAAACTGTCACGGGTGGTATTCCGGTAAAAATTGAGAAGAAATCAGATCAACTGACGTATGATGTTCCTGTGAAGGAGTAATGGCTTATAAACTACTGATTATTAGTCAAATATGATGTTCATATTTACTCCTATATCTCATCTCCTCTGCCCTATTTCTTGTTAATTTCGGAGTATAATTGACCGGGAATAGTTTATGAGTAAAGTCCACAATTTCAGCGCCGGACCTGCCATTTTACCGCAGGAGGTGCTTAAACAAGCCTCTGAAGCCTGCATCAATTTCGATAGACTCAATCTTTCCCTTCTTGAGATCTCACACAGAAGTAAGAATTTTGAAAAAGTGATGGATGATTCCAGAGCTCTTGTCAAGGAATTGCTGATGCTGGATGATAATTACGAGGTGATCTTTCTTGGCGGAGGCGCAAGTCTTCAGTTCGGAATGGTGCCGTACAACCTGTTGCGAACAGAAGGGACTGCCGGGTATCTCAAGACAGGCGTTTGGGCCGATAAAGCCATCAAAGAAGCGCAAAAGATCGGCAACATAAAAGTGCTTGCTTCTTCCGAAGACAAACAATTTACTTACGTTCCAAAAACCTATGGTATTCCGGGCGACCTGGATTATTTTCACGTTACGTCCAATAACACAATCTACGGAACGCAACTGAAAAAATTTCCCGTTAGTCGTGTCCCCTTAGTATGTGATATGTCGAGCGACATTTTCAGCCGCAAAGTTGATGGAAAGAATTTCGCGCTGATCTATTCCGGGGCTCAAAAAAATATGGGCGCTGCAGGATGTACCATGGTTGCGGTTGATAAACGTTTACTGGGTAAGACCGGCAGAAAAATGCTTTCTATGCTTGATTACTCGGTTCATATTAAGTGTGGCAGCATGTTCAATACGCCCCCGGTGTTTCCTATTTACGTTTCTCTTCTCACCATGCAATGGTTAAAAAACAACGGAGGTGTGGAATGGATCGAAGGCATCAACAATGCGAAGGCAACGCTTTTGTATACCGAGATCGATAGGAACCCACTGTTCAAAGGTACAACCGAGAAAGAAGACCGATCGAACATGAACGTCACCTTCGTGATGCACAAACCGGAACTGGAGCCTGAATTCGATAAGATGTGGAAAGCAGCGAACATAAGCGGAATTCGCGGGCACAGGGATGTTGGAGGCTACAGGGCGTCTCTTTATAATGCTTTACCGCTTGAAAGCGTACAGGTGTTGGTGGATGTGATGAAGGAGTTTGAACGCAAAAAAACGTAATTACGAAATACGCCCTTCGGCGTGGCTCAGGATTAACAAAAATACGAAAGGAGAGATGAGTAAAAAGATCTTGGCGAACGACGGAATTGATGCGACGGGAAAAACTATTCTTGAGAAGGCGGGATTTGTTGTTGTGACAGAAAAGGTGGCTCAGGATAAGCTGGTTGCAGCGATCAATGAACAAGGGTATGAGGCGCTGACGGTTCGCAGCGCAACGAAAGTGCGTAAGGAGCTGATCGATGCATGCCCGGGACTGAAAGTTATTGCACGCGGAGGGGTCGGGATGGATAATATTGATGTGGAATATGCAAAAAGCAAAGGGATCGAGGTCATCAATACACCGGCGGCTTCGTCAAACTCTGTTGCGGAGCTGGTAATGGGTCATCTCTTCGGACTCGTACGATTCTTGCCCGATTCGAATAGGATGATGCCGACATCAGGAAACACCCAGTTTGACATACTAAAGAAAAAATATTCTAAAGGCATTGAGTTACGTGATAAAACGCTTGGCATTATCGGGTTCGGAAGGATCGGTCAAAGTGTGGCGCGCCTGGCGTTGGGATGCGGAATGAAAGTTATTGCCCATGATCCTTACATTCCTGAAGTGGAGATCAACATTGATATTTACCAGCGATCGCCCATAAAAGTTAAGATCCAAACCATCTCCATCGAGGAAATTTACGCCGGCAGTGATTTTATCACTATCCATGTCCCTGGTGGAAAGCTTATCAGCGAAAGGGAAATTGCGGGCATGAAGAATGGTGTGATCCTGATCAATGCTGCGCGCGGAGGAGTAATTGATGAGCAAGCATTGTTGAATGCCCTGAATTCCGGAAAAGTATCACATGCTGCCCTGGATGTTTTCGAAAACGAACCCACTCCTTCCAAAGAAATACTTTCTCATCCAAATACATCACTCACTCCGCATATCGGGGCGGCAACCGCTGAGGCGCAGGAAAGGATAGGAGTTGAATTAGCTGAGAAGATCATCACAGTGCTGAAAGTTCCAGCAGTCTGAAGCTTATTCCGGTCCTTCGTCTGGAAAGCGAAGCTGCTTTTCTGTTTTAGCCCATTTCGTGCGAATGAACTGCGTATAAAATGTGAATCCAACTACATAAAGATAATCCTGATCCTCCGGCAGCATATTCCATTCATGCTGGTAGAGGGCAAATATTCCAGCGGATGATCTGCGGCTTACCTTGTAATAACAACCGAGTTCCCATCTCGCTCGATGCCATTTCAAGTCGGCTTCAACCAGTTTGGGATTATCGATCTGCCAGCGAAGTTCAACTGCGAAGTAGGGCGTTATCTTTTTCAGGGAATCGTAGCGGAGGGTGATCTTATTTCTGGATTGCCACTTCATCTGTTCACCCTGTTCTGATGAAAAAATATGATCCCGCTCATACTGAAGTCGTTGCCTGTACATCAGGGTCATTTTACCGATCCTGTGATAGAAATACAGGTTCATCATGATCTTTTTCTCTGTGTCGAAGACCGGTGTGCCACCATTCATAGAATCAACTTTCTGAATATTTCTGTACCCTAAACCGGCTTTGAACCACTTATTGAAACGGTAAGCCTCGCTGATCTCAAGTGAGATCAACCTGAGCTGTGAAATATTATTTTGAAACCTGATCTCTTCCCTGAGCGTAGCGCTGAACTTAGGACTGATCTGTAATTCCTGGTAGGCAGAAGACCAAAGCTGGGTATCGTAATTCTGGGCAGTCAATATCGGATAGCTTCCGGCAAACAGAAGGAAAAATAAAACCGGATAACTGTGCTTATTGATCGTCAGAATTCTCATGACAGGAACAAAGATAATTTGTTTTGCCGTTCTGACAAATCCCAAATTTATTGATATGCATGTTGTAACTCCTATTTCGCATTTGAAGGCGATTCGGTATATTTGTTCAATGATGAACGCGTATCGCTTCCTTTATTTTGTGTTTGCTCTATTTGCACTTCCTTTCGCATGCAGTAAGGACAATGCCTTATTCCAAGTGGAAAACCTCAATGGGAATACTATTTCAGCATTCGGTCATGCCGGAATGGGAATCGCGTTCATGTACCCGATCAACAGCTATGAGTCCATCGAGCCTTGCCTGAGGATAGGAGCCGATGGAACCGAGATGGATATCCAGATGACGAAGGACAGTGTTCTTATCGTTTTTCATGATAGGGATCTTAATGAAGGCTCACTTTGTTCAGGTGTGATCAACGATAAATTCTGGTCTGAAATCTGGGGATGCCACCATGCAAACCCTTATTCACACCAGGTGAAGATCCTTTCATTCAGAGGAATGATGGATGATCTGCTTGCCGCGGGCTACGATATCCAAAAATATGTATTCACACTCGACATCAAGTTGTATACGAACACACTTAATTACTATGCTTACCTGGATCAGTTCGCCAACGCGATCATTCGCGAAGCGGATGATTATTCCCTGGCAGACAATATCATGATCGAAAGCGCAGACACGATGTTTCTGAGGATGCTGCAGCAAAAACGGAGCGACCTGAAATTAATGCTCTATACCTTTGATTTCGAAAAAGGCTTATCTGCGGCGCAGGTCATGAATTTACATGGTATCACTACGCATCTTGATAAGATCACAACAGAACAAATGCGTACAGCGCATGACGACGGTCTTAGGGTGGCGCTGTGGGGGATCAAAACGAATGAAGACGATCTGCGTGCGATAGAAAAAAGTCCGGACTACATCCAGTCAGACAAGATCATTCATTTGCTGAAGTTATTCGGGAAATATAAGGAATGAAAGAAGAGATCCGCTAATAATACGTCATCCTTCTTACGGCGCAAATATGCTTCGCAAAGCGGATCACTTGTCGCGTATAACCGTACTCATTATCGTACCAGACATATAGCACAACACTCTTTCCGTCCTTCCCGACAATGGTAGCAGGGCTGTCGAAGATACAGGCGCAGGAATTCCCTACGCAGTCGCTAGAGACAAGTTCATTCGATAAAGAAAACTGGATCTGTTCAACCAGGTCTCCGTTCAATGCAGCATCACGCATGATCTCTGTAACGTCTTCTTTACTGGTTTGCTTTGAGAGGTGCAAATTGAGAATTGCGAGGGATACATTCGGCGTGGGAACACGCACCGCATTCCCGGTAAGTTTACCGGCAAGCGAGGGAATCACCTTCGCAACGGCCTTATCAGCACCGGTCTCGGTAATGACCATATTGATCGCAGCCGATCTTCCTCTACGGTATTTGGGATGAAAATTATCCAGAAGGTTTTGGTCGTTGGTATAAGAATGTATTGTCTCAATATGCCCCCGCTCGATTCCCAGTTTGGTATTGATCACCTGCAAAACCGGGACGATAGCATTGGTTGTGCAAGAAGCTGCGGAAAAAACCTTTTCGTCCTTTTCATAATCGGTATGGTTCACGCCATGAACAATGTTTGGAATATCGCCTTTACCGGGTGCCGTGAGCAAGACCTTTGCGATCCCTTTTGCTTTCAGATGCTTTGATAGTCCTTCCCTGTCGCGGACAACTCCTGTATTATCAATAAGCAATGCGTTGTTGATGCCGAAGGCTGTATAATCAATAGACGTTGGGTCCGAAGCGGAGATCATGTGGATGGTATGACCATTGACAATAAGTGTCCTGTTCAGCGCATCGGCGATAACAGTTCCGGGAAACGGACCATGCACTGAATCCGTTCTCAGGAGATCTGCCCGTTTGATCACATCTTCATCTGATTTATCCCGGGTAACGATCGCTCTCAATCGGAGTTGCTCGCCCTTGCCTGCCTGGGTGATGAGTTCTCTTGCGGCTAACCGCCCTATCCTTCCGAAACCAAACAGCACTACATCCTGCGGCTTGAGTGTGAATTTCTCATGTCCGATCAGCTTTGCAAGTTTTCCTGATAAAAATCCTTTAAGATTTCCGTTTGCATCATGACTCCATTCCGCCGCAAGCTTACCAATGTCGATGCGGGAAGGAACAAGGTCCAAACCGCTCAATTCATGCGCGATCCTTAATGTATCTTTGATCTCGATCGGTTTTCTGACAATATCCTTAGCATACTGATGCAGGTACATGATCTCTGATGCGCTTCTGTCAATAAGCACATTCCGGAATATGACCAGTTCCACAGATTTTTCGAACCAGAGCGAACCGATGATCCCGATGAGTTCGATGGCTGCTTTCTCCTGGCTTATCCAATTGCCGAGCTGCGATTCATAATCTGATTTGGTCTTTCCTTTGGGGGTCATAACAGGTTACAGGGGTCAGGGGTCAGGGGTCAGACCTTGGCGAGATAAAAGTAAAAGGCCGCCAAGTTCGGAGTCTGATTTCCTTTCCTGTGCGGCCTTTATCATAAGGTTCCTATATTTTTAGCCGAGGTATGCTTTGAGAAGTTTGCTTCTTGAGCTGTGGCGAAGTCTTCGAATGGCCTTTTCCTTTATCTGTCTTACACGCTCTCTTGTCAGGTCGAACTTCGCTCCGATCTCTTCAAGCGTGAGACCATGGTTCTGCCCGATACCGAAGAAAAGTTTTATCACGTCACGCTCGCGCTCCGTCAACGTAGAAAGCGAACGCTCAATTTCCTTCTGAAGTGATTCTGTCATCAGGCTGTTATCAGCCCGTGGGGAATCGTGGTTAATAAGCACATCAAGAAGACTATTCTCTTCTCCGCTTATGAGCGGGGCGTCCATGGAAACGTGGCGGCCTGATACTTTCATCGTATCTGCTACCTTATCTTCCGGTAATTCCAGAAGCTGTGAAAGCTCCTCGGCGCTTGGTTCGCGTTCAAAGATCTGCTCCAAACGACCGAACGCTTTATTGATCTTATTAAGTGAGCCAACCTGGTTGAGGGGAAGTCGAACGATCCTGGACTGTTCTGCCAAAGCCTGGAGAATCGACTGACGAATCCACCATACGGCGTATGAGATAAATTTAAAACCGCGGGTTTCATCAAAACGCTTTGCAGCCTTGATCAAACCGAGGTTTCCTTCATTAATAAGATCCGGAAGACTCAGCCCTTGGTTCTGGTACTGCTTGGCCACCGAAACCACGAAACGGAGGTTGGCCTTGGTAAGCTTTTCAAGGGCAATCTGGTCGCCCTCCTTGATCCTTTTGGCTAAGGCAACTTCCTCCTCAGCCGTGATAAGTTCCTCACGTCCAATTTCCTGCAGATATTTGTCGAGTGATGCACTTTCCCTGTTGGTGATTGATTTTGTGATCTTTAGCTGCCTCATCGTGTCTTAAATCGTTAAATTACATTTAATGGATCCCGGGTAAAGGGCCTTTAATTCTTAAAAGCGGTGCAAAAGTACTCCATTTTTCGGGATTTTCCAAGCATTACTAAATCCTTTTAATACCCCATCCAATTTATTCCACTTTCACTCTTTAAACCGAAAAAGCGCCCTGTTCGAAGCGCTCTTTTCAGGTAAAGGGGATGTTAAAATATTGTTTGAGGGTTTGACGTTATAATCCAAAGGCGTAGTAGGTGCGCATGCCATTGGGGTATACCCCTTCGATAAGCACCCCTCCCTTTTTATTCTCAAGTGCCTTTTTCAGATCGTCCATGGAATCTACCTTTTTCTTGTCAATGGAAGTGATGATCAGGCCTTCTTTGATACCTGCGCTCCGTAGTTTTCCTCCGTCAAGCGAAACGATCTTCAGACCGTTCTCGATCCCAAGCTTCTTTTTTTCTGAATCGGTTACCTTCTCAAAGGTTGCTCCGAGAACTTTGATCGGCTCAACTATATCCATTTCTTTGCCGATAAGTTTAGTCTCGTTTTTTCGGTTTTTCAGGACAACCGGGATTGTTTTCTCACTTCCGTCGCGCTTCAAAGTGACTGTTACTTTATCGCCCGGACGGTACCTGGACACCTGCTCCATGAGTTCGGATGTATTTCCAACAATGACCTCCCCTACTTTTGTAATGACATCGCCTTCTTTCACACCGGACGACTCTGCCGCTCCGCCGTCCGTAAGACCGGAAACGTAAACTCCTTTAAGGTCCTTGATGGATTTTTCATCCGCAAGTTTCGAGTCGATATCCCGAATGCTCACACCCAGAAAAGCACGCTGTACCTGGCCAAATTCAAGCAGGTCATTGACCACCTTTCTGACCATATTCACAGGAATGGCAAAACCATAACCGGAATAGGACCCGGTATTGGAAGCAATGGCGGTATTGATCCCGATAAGTTCGCCTTTGGTGTTGACCAGCGCTCCCCCGCTGTTTCCAGGATTGATAGCAGCGTCGGTCTGTATAAAACATTCTATCGGAAACTGACCTTTATCCGGGTTGCTTTCGATGATATTAATATTTCTTCCCTTAGCACTAATGATACCGGCTGTTACCGTTGAAGTAAGATTGAAGGGATTACCGACAGCAAGCACCCACTCACCTACCAGGGAGATGTCAGAATTTCCGTACAACAGATAAGGCAGATTAGATCCCTTGATCTTAAGCAAAGCCAGATCCGTGGAAGGATCCGTTCCGATTAATTCAGCGGTATATGTCTTTTTATCATTCAATGTGACCTCGATCTTATCTGCTTTGCCAACAACGTGACTGTTGGTGACAATATATCCATCACCTGAAATGATCACGCCTGAACCGGAAGAAGTCTGGGGGCCTTGTTGTCCCCATGGATTACCATAAAAAAAATCACGGAACGGGTCATACCCTTGCTGGTTGTTCGACATTTCCGGACGCTCAATGGTTGTTTGAACGTGTACGACTGCATGTACCGAGACATCCGCTGCCTTCACAAATTCCGGCAGGCCCTCGGCATGAGGACTCACGCTTGCAAAATAGGCAGGCTGCCCTGTCAAACTTTTGGAATTATTATCCGTCATAACGGAATCCTTCCTGAAAAAATCAGCGATCCCAAGGGCAGTCGCGCCACCTATCGCTGCTGTTACAAACACAAATAGCACCTTCTTCATAGCTTCTTTCTTTAATTAAAATTTGATACGATTGTTTGTTGTCATTGGTTACTCAAATTAACGCTTCTACCTCATCAAAATTGCTACCAAACCGGCTAAGCCTGACAATTTTAACGAATTTTAACCCCCTGAAGCAGACCAGAACCACGCTCCGCTTTGGTTCCGGGTCAATCAGGGTCATTTTTGTAATTTTGTCAGGTAATGGTCAAACCTTCAGGTACCAGGCTTGTTTATTTCCTCTTTGGGGCTTCCGTGGGATTACTTATCGGTGGCAGTTTTTTCATATTTAAGATTGATGAATATCTTTCGAGAGTAGAACTTTTCACACCCGCTGCCCCGGATACGGTAATGGTTGCTGAAAATGAGGGGGATAAAGGGAAGAAGTCAAGCAACGAAAAGTGGCAAGACACCCGGCAGCAGAATAAACTTAAAGCCGACCGGAATTCCAAAACGGATAGTCTTACAGGCAAGACCCGGGATATTGGGTTTGATACGACCAGGACCGATTCTTTCGAGAATGCGATAAAGGCCTTTAATAATTATGATGAGGTCATAGAGGTTAAAAAGGATGAACTGGTTTTGAGTATCAGCATGCCTGTCAGCAATTATCAGCCTCTGCAAAAAAGCCAGAAGGACTCGCTGCTTCAGAACGTATCCGGTATTCGAGATGACACGAAGAGCAACCCCTCATATTTCCAGGTCGAATTCTGGGAATCCCCGGTAAATTACAAGGGATATAAGATGACGAAGAACAAACTCGTACTTTTTGGTGTTACGCCGCCGGGGGACGTCAAGCTTTACAAGGTGGATGATTCCTATTACCTCAGGCATCAGTTGGCTTATTACAAAATTGAGTTTTCCGGTGACTTCAGGGGATTCGAGAAGGTGAGTGATGCGGGAGTGATAGCTAAACTTAATTAGCTAATATGATAATGTGATAATGTGATAATAAAAAGACAACTATTAAATTAGTCTTATGATTGCCTTGAAAACTTTTTCAGGCGGAAGATCTTTCATGCAGGAGGCGCCGTGGATACAAGAGCCTTTGTAGAAGCAATCACAAGGTTTATCCGGCTCAATGATCTTTCCTTTTCCGAACAGGTCGAATTCATGCTTATTGAAGATATTGTTCATCAGAACGATCTTCTTTCCCAGTGCAATACCGATATGCATGGCCATAGTGACCTGTGTGACCACCAGGTGACATTGATCCATCAGGTTGATGAATTTGTCAAGTGTGAAATGACCAAGATAAAGCGCCCCGCTTTTCTTTGAAAGCGCCAGGTTGTTTGTATGTTCTTGTTCCCCTCCCAATAAAAGTGGTGTGTGTCCTGCTTTTTTGATCTTTTTAATGAGTTCGATCCAATGTTCATTTGACCAGAGACGGGTTGTCCATCTTTCTCCGCAACCCGTATTCAACCCAATGATCTTTTTTCCTTTCGGAAGCTTCCAGGCAAATCCCTTCCCTGAATGATCGTCGAACACATATTTTTCCCCTTCGTACTTCAATCCGCAGACAGCGAAGATCTCCTCACAATAGGATAATCTGTTCTCCTTGCTTACATCATCGAACATACCGGTAGCAAACTTCTGTACAGCAAGCGGGTTCACCGGTTGGATCACATTATCCTTAAGGATGTATCCGAATTTTTTCTTTGCCCGAACCGCCAGAAACAAAGCGCCGGCTTCCTTTTCCTTATCCAGGTTGAGCGCAATGTCGAACACCGCTTGTTGCAGGTAAGTGAGCGACTTCAGATCAAATGCCAGTATCTCATCCACCTCCGCGGCAGGTAAAATTCCGGGAGTGAGTGTAAGCCATGTGATAAAACATCCGGGGTATTGTTTTCGATAACGCCTCAACAAGGGCGTAGTACGGATCACATCACCGATAGCTCCCAGCTTAATGATAAGAATACGCTTTGTGATCTTTGAGTATGCCGGGCAATCCATGCAGTGATACCCGTGTTCTTTATGGGGCTTACAGGGAATATCACCCCGGTAATATTTACAATCGTGATGGAAAAAGAGTTCCATCAGGCAACCTTTTTATCCAGGAATTTTGTGATGTGTCTCTCGCGTTTGCGCAATTTCCGGTACATTTTTTTAACCATCCGCTTATCCCGGTTCCGGCATTGTGATTCCGCATTGGTGCAAACCAGGCGGGCAACCTGAACCTTCTTCAGCATATTCACGGAATACGTTCCATAACGCGCTCTCTCATAATACACCCGGGATTTGTAATATAGAATATGGCTTTTTGCGATACTGTCGGTCACCAGCTTTGCCATACCATCTGCCTTCTTCACGATAGAATCGTATTGTCCTGTTTTAAAAAGGGCTTTTATGTTTTCTGCTGGCAAAAAGATCCGGTCGTGCTCTATCTCTTTAAAGAGGGCATTTGTTTTCCGGGTATACTTAGGCGACATCAGCGGGTGATATGTTTTTTTCAGGCCGGCCAATGAGTCGAAATAATGCGTTTTAAAATCAGGACGAAGGACTGAGATGTCTTCGGTGGTGTCGTCGCGTGA
>Ga0247727_10001025_pt1 | contig 68068 bp, 59 predicted proteins | sample WisWelCaveWW1625_FD_202498 | JGI IMG/M metagenome (GOLD analysis project Ga0247727, IMG submission 202498) | Biofilm microbial communities from Wishing Well Cave, Virginia, United States - WW16-25 | ecosystem: Environmental > Aquatic > Deep subsurface > Groundwater > Cave microbial mat | place... | reverse complement strand
TTCTCGGCCGTGCCTTACTCAGCGTACGAAAAGTACGCTTCCGTCGGCCCAGCCTCCGAGGGCTCCGGCTCGCTCCCCGTCTCGGCGCCCTCGCCTTGCTCGCCGCTCGCCCGAGAGGACTTCGTGCGCGCGACAGCCTCCTAACCCCTCCACGTCACCTCGAAGCTACACACCGGTCCGCCTTCGCTGACGCAACCCGTGCGGCGCACCTGCACTTCCCTGCAGCCCATCGCCTGGTAGATGTACTCGGCGCTCGCGACGTGCAGGTCGCAGAGGACCGGATGGTGCGCCTCCCACCCGCCGATGATCGTTTGGTGCGCCCAGGGACCGCCGGCCGTCTTCTGGATCTTTCCCGTGTCGTAGTAGCGGCTCCAGAGCGTCTGCGCGTTCTTCGCGTAGCGATCCGGCGACATCATCGCGCGGAAGAGCATGCGGTAGACCCCCTTGAGGGTGGCGTCCATGATCGCGCGGGCCGACTCGCGGGCCATGGACGTCCGCTCGGCCACCGGCAGATCCTTCACGATCCGATCGAGCAACTCGTGGACGACGCCGGCCGGGTACCACTCGGTCTGCAGGATCCCCAGGTCGCTGCGCCGCAGGTCGAACGCCGCACGCGCGCCGGGGGACAGCCCGGCGAGGAGCTCCTCCACCGCATCGATCCCCGCGCGGCCGCTGTACCACCGAACGAACTCGCGAAGCGCCGCGCCCTTGATGCGTGCCACGAGCCAGGAGGATAGTCCCTATCCCTGGGCCGCGCGGGAAGCGATCAGCGCGTCGATGCGCGCCGGGTCCCAGCCGACGTCCGAGAGGACTTCGCGCGTGTGCTCTCCGAGCCGCGGCGCCGCAAAGGCCGCTGCGGCCTCTCCGTCCACGGCGATCGGGCACGCGGTCGCGCGGTAGGGACCGCCCGGACCGGGAACCTCGACGACGAGCTTCTCGTGCACGACCTGCGGGTCCGCGAACACCTCGTCGAAGCGGTTCACGGGCGCGACGGGCACGCCGGCCGCCACGAAGATCCCGATCCACTCGTCGCGCCCGCGCGTCGCGATCCTTTGAGCGACGATCCGCTCGAGCGCTGCACGATTGCGAAGACGCGCGTCGCGGTCCTCGAACCGCGCGTCGTCCACCAGCTCCGGCGTGCCCAGGGCTCGCGCGAGCAAGGGGAAGTGCTTCTGGTTGTGCCCGTCGACTGCGAGGTGGCGTCCGTCACCCGCCTCCCACACGCCGTACGGCACCGCAGTCGTGTGCCCCGTCCCGACGGGGTCCGGGACCACGCCCGAGTGCAGGAAGAAGCCCGCCTCGTAGGTGAGCAGGGACAGCATCGTCCCGAGCAGCGACAGGTGGACGTTCCGGCCCTCGCCGGTCCGGTCGCGATCGCGCAGCGCCGCGAGGATCCCGACCGCCGCGAAGATCCCGGAGACGTGGTCGCAGATCGACACGCCCATGCGGACGGGCGGCCCCCCGGGCATTCCCGTGAGCGCGAGCGCGCCGCCGACGGACTGCGCCATCAGGTCGAAGGCCGGACGGTCGGCGTACGGTCCGCTCGTCCCCCAGCCGCTGATCGAGCAGGTCACGAGCCGCGGGTTCGCCTCTCGCAGCCGCACCGCGTCCACCCCGAGCTTCTCCGCGACGCCATGACGGAAGTTGTCCACGGCGACGTCGCAGCGCCCGGCGATCTCGAGCACGGCGGCGCGGCCCTCGGGCCGGGTCAGGTCGATCGCGACGCTCTTCTTCGAACGGTTGACCGAGAGGAAGTACACGCTCTCGCCGCCGTGGAAGTGTGGCGGCATGCGCCGCGCCGGGTCGCCCTCCCCGGGCGGTTCGATCTTGATCACCTCGGCGCCGAGGTCGGCGAGGATCATCGTGCAGTACGGCCCCGCGAGGATGCGCGAGAGGTCGAGGACGCGGACGCCGGCGAGCGGACCGGGCATGGAGGGAGACTCAGGGATCCCGCGTCATCGGGATGTCCAGCCATGGACGCGGGTCGACGTTCCGGCCCTCCTCGAGCATCTCGAAGAACACCGGACCGCGCGCACGGCCGAGCACGGCGCCTCGGGCAACGACGTCCCCTTCGCGGACCGTGACCCGCAGGAAGTCGGTCAAGACCGAGGAGATCCCGGCGCCGTGCTCGATCCGCACGACCCGGCCCTTGCCTCGGGCGTGCTCGACGGCGGCGACGCGCCCGGAGTACGCCGCGCGCAGGATCGCCCCGTCGTAGGTCGGATACCTGAGGATGGGCGCCTCGCACCCCCGCTTCGCCCAGAGCAGCGGCAACGCGCTCCACACGGGGTGCACGAAGTCCGCGCCCTCGAGGGTCGAAGGGGGCGTCGGAGCGGCAGCCGTAGCGGCAGCCGGAGCCGGTTCGGCGGGCAGCTCGACGATCGCGACCTCGGTCGGCTCGGGCGGGACCTCTCGCTCGGGCAGCCCCAGCTGCGCGCGCAGCTCGGCGATCCGTGCGTCGAGGGCGGCGAGCAGTTCCTCGGCCGCGTGCGCGTCGGCGTCGAGCCGGACGCGCCTGGCCCCCGCCTGCTCGACGTCGTTCTCGGCGCGGGCCCTCTTCGCCTGGGCCTGCCGGGCGCGCCGGGTCAGGACGAAGAGCGCCTGCGCGGTCTCGCGTCCGGCCTCGCCGGCGGACAGCGCGAGCCGAGTGACGTGCGCCATCCGGTAGAGGGCGCCGACGGTCGTTCGCAGAATGGTCTCGGCCGCGAGCCGCTCGGCCTGCGCGCGGGCCTCGGTCTCGCGTACCTCGTAGCGCTCCTGGGCAATCCGACCCGACCGGGCCATCGTGCGCACGCGATCCTCCTCGCGCGCCTGCAGTTCGCCGTGCAGCTCGCCGATCGGATCGAGCGGCGCGGTTTCCGGGTCGGGTACCCAGGCGTCCGCGAGCGCGAGAAGAAGTACGCCGATCACGACGACGCCCTCGCCGCCTTTCGCGCCGCGGCCGCGCCGACCAGAGCCCCGAGGAGCGCGAACGGGATCGCGGTCCACAGAGGAGGCGCCGACACGGACATGCCGCCGGCGCCCGAGAGCAGCGAGAGCCCGCCGGCGAGGAGCACGGAAGCTGCCACGGCACCCACGAGCCCCTGCAGCGCCCCTTCCAGCGCGAGCGGGACCTCTATGTGCGCGGCGGTGGCACCGACGATCCGCAGGAGCTCCGTCTCGCCGCTTCGCTCCGCCCGGGCCAGCCGCGCGGCGAACCCGACCACGACGAAGGCCACCGCGAGGGCGAGCAGGCCCACCGCGCCCGCCGCGACGCGGGAAGTGCGCGCCAGACGCGACAGGCGCGAGAGCCACGGTCCGTAGGTCTCGACCGCCTGCACACCCGGCGCGCCCTGCAGCCGGCCCGCGAGGGCATCGACCGACCCGCGCTTGCGCGCATCGGGGGTCAGACGCAGCTCGAAGGAGGCCGGAAACGCATCCGCGGGTATCCCTTCGATCCCGGAATCGTCGGGAAGGGTAGCCGCGAGCCGGGCTCGGGCGCCGCGGCCGTCCACGAACTCGGCGCGCGACACCTCCGGCTGCGCCTCGAGCATGCTGCGCAGCGCGTCCGGCCGGGCGTCCTCGGAGAGGTAGACGGTGACCTCGTACTGCCCGCCCCATCGCGCGACGCCGCCTTCGATCGTCCACCACAGGGCGGCGAAGGCGCCGAACGACAGGAACGCCACGGCGAGGCAGAGTGCGGTCGCCACGTGACGCCAGGGGCGCCTGCGAATGTTGGCGGCCGTTCGTTCCAGATGACGCGCGATCATGGGTCTCCTAGTGCGGGAGCCGGCTGGTGCCGGCGATCCGCAGCTCCGAGTCGTTGGGAAGGCGGACGACCGGCGCGGCCTTCTCGCCGGGTCCGGGTCCGGGTCTCATCTCGCGGACGACGCCGTCCTCGAGGGCGAGCACGCGATGCGGACGGGCCGCGAGCAGGGACCGGTCGTGCGTGGCGAAGAGGACGGTCGTCCCCCGTGCGTGCAAGTCCTCGAACAGCCCGACCATGTCCATGGCGAGCTGCGGGTCCAGGTTCCCCGTCGGCTCGTCCGCGAGCAGGAGGACCGGCTCCGTCACGAGCGCTCGTGCGATCGCCACTCTCTGTTGCTCGCCGCCCGACAGCCCGCGCACCTCCTCGCCGCCGCGGCCGCCGAGCCCGACCGCGACCAGCGTCTCCTCCACCCGCGTGCGGATCGTCCGGGCCGGCATGTCCGTCACCTCGAGGGCGATGGCGACGTTCTCCGTGACCGAGCGGTCCACGAGGTTCCTGAAGTCCTGGAAGACGATCCCGAGATTGCGCCGGAAGAACGGCACGCTCTCCTCGCGAAGCCGCCCGATCTCCCGCCCGCAGAAGTAGAGGTGGCCCTCGTCCGGCTCGTCCGCGCGGTACAGCAGGCGCAGGAGCGTGGACTTCCCCGCTCCCGACGGGCCCGTCACGAAGACGAACTCGCCTCGCCGCATCGAAAAGGAGACGCCACGCAGGATCGGCCGCCCCGCGCGAAACGTCTTCGTCACGCGCTCGAGCTCCAGAACGGGCCTGTCGGAATGGATGTCGAGGTCCCTCGCCATGAGATCGAGATACGTGGAAACCTACATGTAGGCAACTTTCTTACATGGCGCAGGCGGCACCTTTGGCGCTGCTTCGAGTCCACCTGGATCCCTGCGGCGGTCCGCGGGGTTCCGGCGAAATCCACGGCCCTTGTCCACCTGGCTGCGAGGGTGGGCGAAATCTGGATCAGTTGTGAATAGCCCCATATGGTGGTGTGGGGAACGGTCGGCCCACTACCGATAGCGTTTTTCCCCTTGACAGGAGGGAGCGAGAATGGATATGAGGGCCCCTCGCGCGCCATCCGCCAGAAGCCGGTCGGTAGCTCGGCCTGACCGGGGGGTGAGCGAATTCTCGAAAAGTAGCCCTCGTTCGGGGGGGCCTCGTGTGGGGTGTAGCCGCACGGGAAGAGGGAACGGGTGTGTTCGCGGCGTTTCGAAAGGAGCGGGTCGGATGAGCACGGTCACAGATGTCAGGAAGGCGCGGAAGTCGAAGGCCCCCTTGCACAGGCCGCTGGATGGGAAGGACGGGCGAGCCGGACTCGCGTTCGAACGTCGCTACACGACGGCGGGAGTGGATCCTTTCGATGCAATCCACTGGGAGCAGCGCGACGCGTCCATCTCCAGCGAGAAGGGCGAGTCCGTCTTCCTGCAGAAAGACGTCGAGGTGCCCGATTTCTGGAGCGCGATGGCGACCTCCGTCGTCGTCTCCAAGTACTTCCGAGGACCGCTCGGGACCCCGCAGCGCGAGACGAGCGTGCGGCAGGTGATCGGCCGGGTCGTCCGCTGCATCGCCGAGTGGGGGAGCAAGGGCGGCTATTTCGCCACCGAAGAGGATCTCCAGACGTTCTCCGACGAGCTGCAGCACCTGCTGCTCCATCAGATGATGTCCTTCAACAGCCCCGTCTGGTTCAACGTCGGGATCGAGGAGCACCCGCAGTGCTCCGCCTGCTTCATCCTGTCCATCAAGGACGACATGCAGTCGATCATGAACCGCGCGACCGCGGAGGCGATGCTCTTCAAGTACGGCTCAGGCAGCGGCATCAACTTCTCCGCCATCCGCTCCTCGAAGGAGTTGCTCGCCGGTGGCGGCACCGCGTCCGGCCCGGTCTCGTTCATGAAGGGCTTCGACGCGTTCGCCGGCGTCATCAAGAGCGGCGGCAAGACGCGCCGCGCCGCGAAGATGGTGATCCTGAACGCCGATCACCCGGACGTCCGCGAGTTCGTCTGGTGCAAGGCCAAGGAGGAGAAGAAGGCGTGGGCCCTGGTGGACGCGGGCTACGAGGCCCGCCTCGACGGGGAGGCCTACGCGTCCATCTTCTTCCAGAACTCGAACAACTCCGTCCGCGTGACGGACGAGTTCATGCACGCGGTCGAGGACGACCGCGAGTGGTCGCTCCGGGCCGTCAAGGACGGCCGGCCCATGGAGACGGTCCGCGCGCGCGACCTGTGGCGCGAGATCGCCGACGCGGCGTGGCAGTGCGGCGACCCCGGACTGCAGTACGACACGACCATCAACCGCTGGCACACCTGCAAGGCGACGGACCGCATCAACGCGTCGAACCCGTGCAGCGAGTACATGTTCCTCGACGACACGGCGTGCAACCTGGCGTCCCTGAACCTGATGAAGTTCGTCGCCGCCGACGGCGAGTTCGACGTCGAGTCGTTCCGCCACGCGGTAGACGTCACCATCACCGCCCAGGAGATCCTCGTCGACAACGCGCGGTACCCGACGCCCGAGATCGAGAAGAACTCGTATGCGTTCCGCCCGCTGGGCCTCGGGTACGCGAACCTCGGGGCCCTGCTGATGAGCCGCGGGCTCCCGTACGACTCGGACCCCGGCCGCTCCATGGCGGCTGCCATCACGGCGCTGATGCACGGCGAGGCCTTCGCGCAGTCGGCGCGCATCGCGAAGCGGACCGGGCCGTTCTCCGGTTACGCCGCCAACCAGGTGCCGATGCTGGAGGTCCTCCGCATGCACCGCGACGCCTGCCTGCGCGTCGACGGGGCGCTCGCCCCGACGGCGATCCTGCAGGCCGCGAGGCGCAGCTACGACGACGCGGTCTCGGTCGGACAGGTGCACGGGATCCGCAACAGCCAGGTCACCGTGCTCGCACCGACCGGGACGATCGCCTTCATGATGGATTGCGACACCACCGGCATCGAGCCCGACATCGCCCTCGTGAAGTTCAAGAAGCTCGTGGGCGGCGGAATGCTCAAGATCGTCAACCACACGGTCCCACGCGCGCTCGCGCGGCTCGGCTACGACGCAGCGACGATCGACGACATCGTCGGTCATGTCGAAACGAGGGGGACGATCGAGGGCGCCCCGGGCCTCCTCGGCGAGCACCTGCCGGTCTTCGACTGCGCGTTCAAGCCTCAGAACGGCGTCCGGACGATCGCGCCGATGGGGCACGTCAAGATGATGTCGGCGGTCCAGCCGTTCCTCTCCGGTGCGATCTCCAAGACGGTGAACATGCCGGCCGACGCGACGGTCGAGGACGTCGAGAAGATCTACTTCGACGGCTGGAAGCTGGGCCTGAAGGCCGTGGCGATCTACCGCGACGGGTGCAAGCGGTCGCAGCCTCTGTCCACGAGCGACAAGGCCGACACGAAGGACTCGGGGCGTGACTCGACGCCGCCGATGGCGGCGGCCGAGGCGAAGGCCCGGGGCCTGAACCGCCGACGGCTCTCCGACGAGCGGGCGAGCGTCACCCACAAGTTCTCGATCGGCGGCCACGAGGGCTACGTGACGGTCGGCCTCTACGACGACGGCACGCCCGGAGAGATCTTCGTCCGGATGGCGAAGGAGGGCAGCACCGTCTCGGGCCTGATGGACTCGTTCGCGACGATGACGTCCATCGCCCTGCAGTACGGCGTGCCTCTGCGGATCCTGATCGACAAGTTCAGCCATTCCCGCTTCGAGCCGTCCGGGTGGACGCAGAACCCGGAGATTCCCATCGCGAAGTCGATCACCGACTACCTCTTCCGGTGGCTGTCGCTGAAGTTCCTCAAGGAGGAGGCCGTGAGCGTCGAGGCGACGGACGCGGCGATCGATCCGCCGAAGCTCGAGGCGGCGAGCCGCGCCGCCCTCGCACACGGCAACGGAAACGGCCACGCGCACGTCGCGCAGTACGAGCGCAGCGTGTTCGTCAGCCAAGCCGACGCCCCTGCGTGCCACGAGTGCGGATCGATCATGGTCCGTAGCGGCTCCTGCTACCGGTGCCTCAACTGCGCCGCAACCAGCGGGTGCTCATGAGAACGTAGTTCGGCGATCCCCACGCCGGACCTGCTGCACATCCCCAGGGAGATCCTCTTCCTTTCCTCTGTCACGGCCCCCTCGGTGGCAACACCGAGGGGGCCCCGCCTACTGGGGAGAAGCAACTGCAACAGGAGACAGGCAACGGGCAACAGGCAATGAAAACCCTGCATCCATCGAGGGTTTCTTTTCATTGCCCGTTGCCCGTTGCCCGTCTCCTGTCTCCTGTTGCTCTTGCTTCTTCGTGGTACGTTCTCTTCGATGAAATACGCGCCCTTCGCCGTTCTTGTCATCTCCCTCTCCGCCTGCGGAGACGACCCTCCTGCAGAGCGCGACGTGGACTCGGGCCCGCTCGACGCCGGGCCCGAACCGTCGAAATGCGCCCCCGTCGGGGGAGTCTTGCGCGTGAGCCAGCGCGGCGACGTCTTCGACCCGCTCGTGGACGGCGATGCGGCGTGGCCGACCATCGCAGCGGCAGACGACGGCGTGTACGTCGCCTGGAACACCGAGCCCGACGACGTCGTGGACCCGGGAGGGGTCGAGCGCGTGTATCTCGCGAGGCTCGATTCCGCCGGCGCCCGTCAGGGTGACCCGATCGAGGTCGGCGACGGCGGGCGCGCGCCCAGCGTCGCCGCGAGCGGCGGCGACGTCGCGATCGCATGGCGCGAGGTCGGAATCGACGGAGCCGGCGATCCCCTCCGCAGCGTCCAGGTCTCCGTGATCGGAGCAGGTCTGGCGCTCGCAGCCGGTACGCCGATCCCGAACGCGGAACCTCTCACGTCGCCGTCGCTCGTCGGTGCGACCTCGGGCGGCGGCTGGGGCCTGGCGCTCACGGTCGACCCGTCGGACCTGGCGTTCATCCGCCTCGACGGCGCCGCCACGACTGCGACCCCGGAGCCGAAGCCGGTCGTCGTCGCGACCATCTGGGCCCGGCCCGTCGTCGTCGCGACGCCGGACGGGTTCGCGATCGGGTACACGCAGGACCAGGGACTCCACCTGCAGCGCGTGGACGACTCGGGCGCGGCGGCCGGCGGACCGGTCGACGTCGCGGGGGGCTCCTTCGTGCCCTGTCGGGACGATGGAGGCGGCCGCGTGTGCGAGCAGTACTCGACGTCCCTCGCCGTGACGGTCTCCTCCGACACGATCTTCCTGTTCAACGAGAGCGGCGACGTTCCGGCATCGCCGGACCACCGCATCTACATCCATGGCGTCGGACTCGACGGCACGTCGCGCCTCAACTCGCAGACGCTTCTGACCGCGCGCGGTCCAGCGCGGAACCCGGCCGCCGTGTGGACCGGCGACGGGGTCGCTCTCGTCTGGTCGGACGGCAGGGATGCAGACTCCGACCTCGCGGGCGCATTCATCGCTGCGGACGGCACCCCGATCGGCGGCGGAGGCTCGCTCGGCGCAGCTCGCGGCGACGCGGAGACGCCCGCCGTCGCATGGCTCGGTTCCGATGCGATCGTGGCGTACTCGTCGGGGGAAAGCCCCGCGCGGACGATCCTGGTGCAGAAGTTCGACTGCGCGCCGTAGGGCTGCGGCCGCCGATCCGGGGGCTGCGCCGGGCCTTCTCGGCGGTGCCTTACTCGGCGTACGAAAAGTACGCCTCCGTCGTCCCCGCCTCCGAGGGCTCCGGCTCGCTCCCCGTCTCGGCGCCCTCGCCTTGCTCGCCACGCGGGCGAGAAGACAAGTACCCCCTTTTTTGCCCAGCCTAGCGCTTCAGTTCTTCCACGATCTCCTTCGCTGCCGCTCGCGCCTTCTCGATCTCGCCCGTGGGGAACGAAATCGCGCCCACGGCCGCGTGGCCGCCGCCGCCGTAGCGGCGGCAGATCTCCGAGATGTCGTGTGTGCGCGGGATCGGCGGCCAGGGGTTCGACCCGACGCTGACCTTGCAGCGCGATCGCGTGGCCGTCACCGCGACCGAGTAGCGCGCCTGCGGAAAGAGAGAGTACGGGATGAACTTGTTGAACGCCTCGAACCCGTCCGTCGACAGGTCGAAGGTGACGACGCCCGCGTCGAGTGTCGCAACCTCCTCGATCCGCGTCCGGGTCTTCTCGTGCCGAGCACGGATCGTCGCGAACGGCACCGCGACCTCCGGGTCGCTCGCGATCTCCGCGAGCGTCCGTTCGGTCATCATCCGGACGATCCGTCCGACGATCCGCCCGTCGTCGTTTCCCTCGAGCACCGCCATGATCTGGAGCGCGGGCTCTGCGAGGGCGACTGCGTGCGCCGCGCTCTCGAAGAACGCCCCGTCGATCATGTGGGCCTTCTCGACGAGCTCGGTCCACGGGGAGAAGTCCCACCCGAACCTCGAAGCCGCAACGGTCACGAGCAGCTTCGTGTTGGACGAGCACTTCGGGTCGAAGTGCTTCTGGCCCGCCCTGTCGGCGCGGAAGTGCGCCTCGTCCTCGGGGCTCGGGAAGGCGCTCGCATGGTGGTCGAACCACCAGTGCAGCTTCGGCGACGAGCAGTACCGGAAGTCGACGATCGCGTTCACGTCGCCGTCGAGGACCCCCTCGTCGAACGTCCCCCCCGGCGCATGCATGAGCCCGCGGTACTCGATCGATGCCGCCGGATCGACGACGTCGCGGTAGAAGCGCGCGAAGAGCGCGGCGGAGGCCGCTCCGTCGAAACAACGATCGTGGTGGAGGACCTTGAGCCTCACGGCGACGACTGTACCCCATGGAGGAGCGACGAAAGGCAACAGGAGACGGGCAACGGGCAACGGGCAATCGGATTCCCGTTGCGCGTTGCCGGTTGCCGGTATCCTGTGTCCTGTTGCTCTTCGGCCGGGCCCTCCCCGTCGTCGCACTCGTGCTCGTCCGGCCCGCTCGCGCCGACGAGCCAGACGAGCGCGTCGACGCCAGCGAGATCGCATCGACCGCCGGCACCGCGGGCGATCCGATGCGCGCGGTCGAAGCGCTGCCCGGCTTCTCCGGGCCGGTCCCGGGAGGCACGGCCCCGACGTTCCACGGATCCGACCGCACGCGGTTCCGATTGCTCGGCGTCGAGCTGCCGAATCCGATGCATCCGTCAGGGCAGCGCGGAGTCGTGGCACCGACGTTCGTCGAGTCCGTCGACGTCCACGACGGCGCGCCCCTCGCCTTCTCCGACACCTCTGCGAGCGTGGACCTTCGGCTCCGGTCTCCTTCGCAGGATCGGCCGCGCGTCTCGGTCGCCTTCGACCCGCTCGGCACCGCGGTCGCGGCCGAGACTCCGGTGGGCGGCCCCTCCCGGGCCACCTCGGTCGGACTCGTCCTGCGGCGCAGCGTCCTCGAGGCATGGGGACCCGCCGACCGCGGCGAGCCTGCCCCGCCCTCGCTCGTCGCCGGCCCCGTGTACGGCGCGCCACTGCCCGCCTCCTCGGACGCGGTCTTCGCCGCGACACCGGCCATGTGGGACGGCCTCTTCGTGGCGACGACGGACATCGGTTCCACGGATCGGGCGCGCATCGCGGTTCACGGCGCTTCGGACGACGTTCGCCTGCGGCTCGCCCATCCCGTCGACTCCGATCCGGCACTGCGAGGACCCGCTTCCGCGAGCGCCTCGTCGCTCCTCGGCGTGGTGCGGTGGGACCACGTCGGCTCCCTCGCGGGGGCGTTCGTCGCGTCCTTCTCGACGTTCGCGGACACCCTCGCCGTCGGCGATGCCCTCCGGGTCGAACGTGCGCACGGCGAGGCGCGCGTGCGCGCGGAAGCGGCCCGCGCCCTCGACGACCTCTTCGATCTGCGCGCGGGAATCGAGCTCGCCGCGAGCCGGACCGATCTCACCGTCGACGGCCCTCCTCCGCCGCAGGACGGCCGGCCGCGCACACCCGCTTCGATCGGGCCACGGCTTCTCGGCCACACGGAGACCCTCGCCTTGACGCCCGCCTTCTGGACGTCCACGCCCGTCCGCCCCGCGGACGACGTGCAGGTCGAGCCAGGACTGCGCGTCGCGCACCTGCCCACCGCATCCGCGGACGCCTGGGTGATCGACCCGCGCCTTCTGGTGCGCGCGCGCCTGGATCCCGACACGACGGCGCGAGCACGTGTCGGAATCTGGAGCGAGGGCCCGCAATTCTTCGCGACCCTTCCTTATCTGGGAGGGGGAACCGAGGACGTCGGGCCGCTGCACGTCTCGCAGGTCGCGGCGGGCGCGGATCGCGAGTGGGGGCCGGTCACGGTGGGTTTCGAGGGCTGGCTTTCCTCGTTCGCCGGCGAGCTCGTCGCCGTACCGGACGAAACCGCGCGCGGGGCCCACTTCGCGTCGAACGGAACGGGGACCGGCCGCGGCGTCGAGATCGCGCTCGGGACCTCGACGACGCAGGATGGATGGGCGCGAGCCTCGTACGCGCTTTCGCAGACTGTTCGAGGGGAACCGGGGGGTCGGGCCGCGCCCGCCGCGACGGACCGAACTCACGTGGCAACATTCGCGGGCGCCCTGCGTCTCGCCGATCGCTGGGTGCTCGGCGCGCGCCTGCGAGTCTCCTCGGGCAGTCCGGTCCCCACCGGCGGCGGCGCGGTCTGGGACGCGAACGCCGACGCGTTCCGCTTCGGCAGGACGGGCACGGATCGCCTCCCCGCCTTCCACCAGCTCGACCTGCGCATCGAGAAGACCTGGGAGATCGGGGCCGTCGAGCTGGCCGTGTGGTTCGACGTTCAGAACGCCTACGGCGCCCGGAACGTCGTCGATCGCGTGTGCAGCTTCGACGGCCGCGCCTGCGCGGACGTCTACGGCATCGGGCTGCTCCCGCTCGCGGGCATCGGAGGAAGCCTGTGACGCGCTTGCTCGCCCTGGTTCTCGCCGCTGGCTTCGAAGCGGGCTGCGAAGCGGACCCGCTCCCTTCGAGGTCCGCGATCGACGGCCTGCGCGTGCTGGCTGTGCGTGCCGAGCCTCCGGAGATGCGCCCCGATCAGGCAACGACGCTCACGGCCCTCGTCGCCCCGGACAGGGGCCTGCGCGAGGGCGGTTTCTTCGGCGGTGCGATCGGCGCCGCGTGGACGGCGTGCGTCGATCCGCCCGGCGGCGATCCGCTTCGCTGCATCGGACGCGAGGACGCGTTCATGCTCGATCCGGGAAGCGAAACGACCTGCCCGGTTCCCGGATTCCCTTGCGCGACGCTCACCTTGCCCGCCGAAACCCGTCCCCTCGACGCCGTGGTGGGCGTCGTCCTTCACGCATGCGCCGGAAACATCGACGCCGATGCCGTTCCGCCCTTCTGCGAGGGGACCGGCGCGGAGGCGGTGACGCGCGTGTGGATCTCGGAGGCCCCGGTCAACGGCAATCCAGTCGTGGCGGCGATCCGCTTCGGCGACGTCGAGGTTCCCGCGGAACTACTCGGCATCTCGATCCCGGCCTGCGAGGCCGCCTGTCCGCGCTTCGCGGTCTCGGTACTGCCCACCGACGGATCGGACGAGACGGTCGTGGACGCGGACGGGGCGCGGCGCGAGGTGCTCTTCGTCGCATTCGCCGCGGACGCAGGGACCTTCGACGTCGCCTTCGACGCCGAGGAGCCGTTCGAGGCCGGCTTCGCCCCCCCTTCCGGGGAAGCGGACACGCGCGTCTGGGTCGTGCTGCACGACGACCGCGGCGGGGTCGACTTCCGGGAGTTCCTCGTCAGGACGAGATGAGGGGACGTTTGACGGGCATCTACCGCGCGCTGCGGCGCGCGCACGGGCCGCAGCGGTGGTGGCCCGGCGAATCGCCCTTCGAAGTGGTGGTCGGCGCGGTGCTGACGCAGAACACGGCGTGGAAGAACGTCGAGAAGGCGCTCGTGAACCTGCGCATCCGGGGCCTGCTCGATCCCGAAGGGATCCAGAAGACGTCGCGCTCCCGGCTGCAGCGTCTGCTCCGCCCGGCCGGGTACTTCCGGGTGAAGGAAGTGCGCCTGCGATCGGTCGTCTCGTGGTGGCACGAGCGTGGCGGGGAGCGCGGCCTTGCGAAGTTGCCCCTCGGTCCGCTGCGCCGCGATCTCCTGGCGGTCCACGGCGTCGGACCCGAGACGGCTGACTCGATCCTGCTCTACGCCCTCGGCCGGCCGACGTTCGTCGTCGACGCGTACACCCGGCGGATCTTCCGCCGGCTGGGCCTCGTTCCCGAGGCGTGGTCGTACGAGGAGGTCCGCACGTTCTTCGAGGGCAACCTGCCGCGGAACGTGGCCCTGTGGAACGACTTCCACGCGCAGATCGTGCGCCTGGGCAGCACGCGCTGCCGTCCGAAGCCGCTCTGCTCTGCGTGCTCGCTGAGGCGGCGTTGCCTCGTCCCGCGTGGAGCGGCCCCGTGATAGCGTGCGGAACCCTTGGGTCTCTTCGGCAAGATCTTCGGCGGGGACTTCGCCTCGAAGAAGGCAGATGCGGACGCGCACTTCGAGGCCGGGCGCTTCGGGGAGGCGAAGCTCGTCTACGAGGCGGCGGTCTCGAAGGCCCGCGAGGTGCCCGCGGCCGAGGTCGATGCGGTGAGGGGCCGGATCGCGCATTGCCGCAAACGACTCGCGCAGGATCACCTCGCGGCCGCGCGCCGGATCGCCGAGGAAGGTGATCGCGACGCCGCCCTCGAACGGCTGGCCACGGCCGCCGACCTCGCGGATGACGCCGAGACGCGCGAATCGGTGCAGGAGGCGAAGGACGCAATCTCGCGCGCCGAAGCGCGTGAAGAGGTCGGGTCCGACGAGGTCTCCGAGGACGAGATCTACGAGGTTCTCGCCGGCACCTGGGAAGAGGAGCAGCTCGACGAGTACGAGGGGTACGGCGACGCGCTTCGCCCCATCGTGCTGAAGTTGCAGGAGGGGAAGGGCGCGGAGGTGCTGCCGGGCATCGAGGCCCTCCTCGCGGGGGCCGAGGACGCCTGCTACCTGCACTTCGAGCACGGCCGCGCGTTGCTGCAGGCGGGACGAAAGGACGACGGGGCCGGCGCGCTGCGAAAGTTCGTCTCGGTCCTCGAGGCGGACGAAGGGGGGCGCATTCGCGCGGCGGCGCACGACGCGCTCGCGCGCCTCGCGATCGAGGCCGGGGACGACGCCGGGGCGGAGGCCGAGCTGAAGGCGTGCCTGCAAGCCCTGCCCGAGGACGTCGAACCTCCGGTGATGCTCGCGCGATTCTGCCGCCGGCGCGGGCGCCTCGACGAGGCCTTCGAGTGGGCCGAGGACGCCGTGGAGAAGATGGGGACGATCCGCCCCCACCTCGGCGCGATTCGCGAGCTCGGCCTCGCGCTCGCCGCGAAGGGCGACCGCGCGCACGCCATCGAGGTCCTCGAGTCGGCTGTCGCGATCTATGCGAGCAACGACGATTTCGACTTCGACCCCGAGTTCGCGACGACGCTCGCGCGTCTCCACGACGAGAACGGCGACCCCGCGCACGCCGCGGATTTCTACCGGCATCTCGCGGCGGGCAGCGACCAGGCGAGCCACCACACGTACAACCTCGAAGCGGGACGCCTGCTCGCCCGGGCCGGCAAGATCGCGGACGCGCGACGATACCTCTCGCGCGCCATCGAACTCGCTCCCGACGACGAGGCACGCGCGGCCGTCGAGGCAAGGCTGGCAGAGCTGGGCTAGCCCAGGGCAGCGCTGGGGCCACGCCCCTAGGGTGTAACTATCTGATTTCACGTCTGTTTTCTCGCAACTTCACCAAGCCGTCCGGCCGCTTCGAGCGAGGACGGACGCGGGGCAATGTCTTGGCGAAGTTGCCAGAAAACAGACGTGAAATCAGATAGTTACACCCTAGGGGCGTGGCCCCAGTGCTCGCTCGAGGATGCGGAGGGCGATCCGAGCGTCGTCGGAGCGTTCGGCGAGGCGTGCCTGACCCGTGCGTGCCTCGTGCAACCGACGCCTCGCCGCCTCGGTCTGTCCGAGCGACGCTTCGAGGCAGCCACGGTAGATCCGTGCGACGCCGAGGAAGAAGGGGTTGTCTGCCAGGACGGTCTCCGCCGTGCCGAGTCGTGCACGAGCGCTTTCGAGATCGCCTTGCGCGCACAGGACCCCGCCGAGAACCGCGGAGAAAAGGCCCTCGACGACGACGCTGCCGACCGACCGCGCGGCGGCGACTGCCTCTTCGAGCCGGGCACGCGCCTGCTCGATCCGGCCCGCGTCGAACTCGAGCAGGCCGAGGTAGGCGATCGCGACACGTTCGATGCGGCGCATCTCGATCGTCCGCGCGATGGCGAGGCCGTGCTCGTAGCAGGTGCGCGCCTGCGCGTGTTCGCCCATGACGAGCCAGTAGGAGCCGAGCCCGAGCGCGGCCCGCGCCTCGGCCCGCGGATCCTCGATCCGGGCACCGATCTCGAGCGCGCTTTCGTAGCACCCGCGCGCGGTCTCTGCGGCGCCGAGGGACAGGTTCACCGAACCGAGTCTCTGCAGGACCAGCGCTTCGGTCGCCAGGTCCCCGAGCTCCCGTGCGAGCGCGAGGCAGGCCTCGGCCTCACCGCGTGCGGCCTCGAACTCGCCGAGCAGGTATCTCGACTCCGCCAGACCCGAGCGCACCGCGAGGATCTGCTCGAGGTCCTCGTCGCCCACCGCGTCCTCGAGGGCGATCGCGCCGGCCCGCGCGGCCTCCGCGACGCGCCCTGCGACGCGCAGTGCAGTCGCCTGGACCGCGTGCGCCCTGCCGACGAGGCGGCGCTCGACTGCCGATGTACGCGGCGCGATCTCGATCGCGGCCTCGAGCGCGTCGAGATCGGACGGGGGGAGGCCATTGCCCGAGGAGAGGACGTCGAGCGCGAGCGCCGCGTGCAGCGCGGCGGCGGGCCGCGACGCGCCGACGCCCCATTCGAGCAAGGCACGCAGGTTCTCCCGTTCGGCCACCGCCCATTCGACTTCGCGTCCCCCCTCGCCCGACTTCGATCCGATTCGAAAGGCGAGACCCAGCACGTATTCTGCGTGGCGCTCGGCCGTCGCCTCCGCCTCGCGCGCAGCCCGCAGTGCCCGCGCCGCGAACGTCCTGGTGCTCTCGAACATGTCGTAGCGACCCGGTCCGGCATCCCGCAGAAGGGACTTCTCGCGCAGGGCGCGAAGGACCTGCGACAGAGAAGCGCCGGCGCCCGGGCCCGGGAAACGAACGACCTCGGTGGCGGCCGCAACCGTGAAGCCGCCGCGGAACACCGAGGTCTGCCGTAGCACCGTCTGCTCGAGCGCCGAGAGCATGCCCCAGGACCAGTCGACGGCCTGGTCCATCGTCATCTGTCGAGCGGGACGCCCGTGGTCGTTCGCCGACACTACGCGCAGATGGCGCCACAGCCTCGCGAGCAGCCTGTGCGGGTCGATCGCATCGGCACGGGCCGCCGCCAGCTCGATCGCGAGCGGAACTCCGCCGAGCTGGCGGACGATGTCTGCGATGACGCGCAGCGACTCCACCGAAGGGTCGTAGGTCCCTCGCGTCGCCCGCACGCGGTCCACGAACAGCTCCACCGCCTCCGTCCTCTCCGGCCGCGCGCCCGGCCGCGGCACGGGCAAGGGCCCGACGTCGAAGACGACCTCGTCCTCGAGGCGCAGGGGCTGCCGGCTCGTGACGAGCCACCTCACCGACGGCGCGGCGGCGATCCACCTGCCGACCAGCGCCGTCCCTCCGCATTCGACCAGGTGATCGAAGTTGTCGAGCACGACGAGCGCCTGGCCCTGGGTCGAGAGCATCCGCGCGATTCCCGTCGCCGCGTCCGGACCTCGAGCATCGGCCAGGCCCACCGCGTCGGCGAGAGTGGCCGCCAGGGTGCGCGCAGCGCGCGCCTCGGACAGATCGCACCAGACCGCGTCGTCGGGCCCGCGCCGACCGAACGCGTACCGCAGCGCAAGGCGCGTCTTGCCGATCCCCGCAGGCCCGACCAGCGTGACGAGACGCACCTGAGCCAGGAGGCGCTCGACGTCGAACAGCTCCTCGATCCTGCCGACGAAGCGGGAGGCATCCGCCGCCCGACGCCCAAGGGCGGTCCCGGGCAGCGGGAGGGCCCCGCCCTGCGAGCTGGTGTCCGGCAAGGAAAGCACGGTTACAGCATAAGTTTATCGTGATTCCGGAACGCCCTCAAGCGCGACGACGGGAGGGCGTCCGCGTGCCGGATGGTATCCTCCTCCCCCTTGAGCATCCGCCTGCGCCTTTCCCTGCTCGTTTCCGCGGGTTCGCTCGCGCTGCTCGCCGTTTTTGCGACGCTCTCGCTCGAGCAGATACGCGTCCTGTCGCAACAGGAGATGGAGAAGCGCGGGCAGTCGATGCTCGGAGCGCTCGCGGTCGCGGCAGCAGTCGCGATAGCGAACGACGACATCCCGACACTCGACAACCACCTCGCTCGCCTCGCCGGGTCCGAAGGCCGCCGCCTCGACCTCGTTTACGTCGCGGTGCTCGACCACGAAGGGACCATCCTCGCGCACACGGACCCGGCTCGGTTCGGCCGCAAGCGCGGAGACGAGTTCGCGGTCCGTGCGGTCGGCGCGTCCAACACCCTGAACCGCTACGCCCGCGGCCCGCGCGGCGAGCCGCAGCTCGAGCTGTCGATGCCCGTCGTCTCCGGGCTGCGCTGGGGGACGCTACTGGCCGGCTTCTCGCTCGTCCGTGTCGAGCGGGACCTCGCGCGCCGACAGCGCGCGTATCTCGTCGGGATCGCGGTCGCACTCGTTCTCGCAGGCGCCGCCCTCTTCGGCGCGCTGCAGCGCAGCGTGGTCGGACCGCTGCGCCGACTCGCCGCGGTCGCCGAGAGGATCCGAGGCGGTGAACTTCGCGCGCGCAGCGAGATCGACCGCAAGGACGAGATCGGCGCCCTCGCCGCGACATTCGACGCAATGGCCGAGCGGCTGCAGGGCTACACCGAGGACCTCGAGCGCCGCGTCGCGGAGCGCACGGAGGCGCTCGCCCGCGCGAACCGCGAACTCGAGCGGCTCGCGACCACCGACGGCCTGACGGATCTCAAGAACCACCGCGCCTTCCGGGAGATGCTCGACTTCGAGTACGAACGGACCGCCCGCAGCGGCTCGCCGCTGTCGTTGCTCATGATCGACGTCGATCATTTCAAGGCCTACAACGACCGGCGGGGACACCCGGCGGGCGACGAGGTTCTGCGCGCGGTTGCGCGGACGATCGTCTCCGCCGTGCGCGCGACGGACGTCGCCGCCCGGTACGGAGGCGAGGAATTCGCCGTCCTCCTGCTCGACACCGGCAAGGACGCGGCGGCGGCCGTCGGCGAGAAGGTTCGTGCCGCGATCGAGGCCGTGTCCTTCCCGCACGGGGACGAGCAGCCGCTCGGCCGGATCACGATCTCGGTGGGCGTGGCAAGCCTGCCCGACGACGCGACCAGCGGATCGGACCTCGTCGAACGCGCGGACCTCTCGCTCTATGCCGCGAAGCGCGCCGGACGCAACCGCGTCGTCGCGTACGCCCCCGATCTGCCCCGGCCGTCGCGATCGCGAACGGATCTTCCCGCGGTCAAGCTCACCTAGGGCAGGATTATTCATGAACCCGCGTCGCCAAACGCGCGAGACGTCTGACGAAGACCAATTGCGCAGCGAAATCGATCCAGGCAAGCGAACAGGAGACAGGAAACAGGCAACCGGCAACGGGCAACGGGCTACGACTTGCCTGTTGCCGGTTGCCTGTTTCCTGTCTCCTGTTGCTTCTCGAGCGGGTTCGCCAGGCGTGTTCAAGAATAATGCTGGCTAGGTCACCTCGGAGGGAACCGCACGCTGCCGCTGCACGGACCCGGGGCGCCGATCGGCCGCATGTTCAGAAGGCCGTCGAGCGCGCAGCGTCGAAACGGATCCTGGCCGGCGAGTCCCGCGAAGCGCGCGCCCGCGATCGTCCCGCCGTCGCCGACCTGGTAGCTGACGTGGAACGGCCTCGCCTCTGTCAGCTGCCGCGCGCACCCTCGCAAGCTCGCCTGCACGAACCCGTCCACCGGTGCCGGGCACGGCACAGCCCGTGCCCCTCGCGCGGGCCCCGCCGAACCGGACGGCACCGTCGGCGCTTGCGTCGGGGTGGCCGGGACCGACGGGGCGGGAGCCGCAGTCTGCGCGGGCACTGCAGTCACAGGCGCGATCCCGGTCGCCGGAAACACGGGCGGCCCCGCGTCGGGCGCGTCCTCCCCCGCGACGCTGGCGAAGAGCGCGAACGAAGCCGCGAACACGAGCAGCCCTCCGAGCACGAGCAACAGTGTCGAGCCCATCTTCCTTTGCGGCAACGAGACCGGCTCCGACGTCGTGGAATGCGCGGGCGCGTCCGCCTTCGCCTCCGCCGGCTGCTGCATCGCGGGACGGGTCGGAGCGATCCCCGACGGCGGCACGGCGCGCATCGCCCCGGTCAGCCCCTTCTCCGTGAAGATCCCCTTGAGCGCGACCGCGAACTCCGCAGCCGTCTGGTAGCGGTTCTCGGGGTCTTTCTCCATCGACCGGTCGAGCACGCGCTGCAGGTCCGGCGGGAAGGGGCGGCCGGGGCTACGCTCCGCGAGCGGGATCGGCGTCGCCGAGACGTGCAGGTTGATGAACTCCATCGGGACCTTCGCGTCGAACGGGAGCTTCCCCGTCACCAGCTCGTAGAGGATGATCCCCAGCGAGTAGATGTCCGCGCGCGGGTCGAGGGTCTTCCCCTGCGCCTGCTCCGGGCTCATGAACTCCGGCGTCCCGAAGACCATCCCCTCCTGCGTCAGGATCAGGGACCCGGGCCGCATCTCGCGCTGCGTGACCTTCGCGAGCCCGAAGTCGAGGACCTTCGCGAAGTCCTCGATGCCGCCGGGCCGCGTCAGGAAGATGTTCTCCGGCTTGAGGTCCCGGTGGATGATCCCCTGCCGGTGCGCCTCCTCGAGGGCGCCGCACGCCTGGATCACCACGGACACCGCGCGCTTCGGTTCCATCGGACCCTCGGCCCGGACGACCTGCGCGAGGTTCTTTCCCTCGAGAAACTCCATGACGATGTACAGCGATCCGTCATCGAGCTGTCCGTACAGGAAGACCCGCACCGTGTTCGGGTGCGTCAGATGGCTCATCGCCCGCGCCTCGCGCCGGAACCGCGACACGAGGTCGCGCCGGACCGCGAGCTTCGGGTGCAGGATCTTCACCGCGACGAGCCGGTCCATCGCGGGTTGCTCGGCCTTGTAGACGGAGCCCATTCCTCCGGTTCCGATCCGCTCGAGGATGCGGAACTGCCCGAGGATCTCGCGTCCGATGTACGGGTCCGCGGACATGAAGGGAGGGGAGTTCTAACGCGGAAAGGGCCGGGGTTCTACCCAGCCCTAGATCGCGCCGTGCCGCCGCAAGTATTCGATCAGGGATTTCTCGCTGTGGTCCGGTGGCTCGGTCCACATCGCCGCCTTGGCGAGCCGGGCGGCGGCGCAGTAGCCCCGAACCGCGTTCATGCACGGCCGACAGATCTGAATGTGCTCCTCGACCGCGTCCTTCTTCTCCGTCGGCAACGCTCCGTCGTGGTAGTCGGAGAGCAGGTCCCCCGCCACGTCGCCGCAACTGAGTTCGCCCGGCATCGGGCGAAACCTAGCACCTCCGAAGCAACTTCGCCCGCGTCCGACCGATAACGGGGGCATGCAGACGCCCCCCGCGCGGCCCGCAGGTTCGGGGCCCCCCCCACCCCCCCGGGACGCGCCGCGTGACCGGCCCCGGGCGGCCTTCAAGCAGATCTTGTCCGGGGATCCGGAGCCGGCGCCGGCCTCGGCCGAGGGCCGTGGACGTCGCTGCCCGACCGGATCGCTCGATCTTCCGGTCGAAGAGCGCCGTGAGAAAGACGATCGCGATCGGGACGATTCTCGCCCCGATCCTCGGCCCGCCCCGATCGAGGCCGCCCGGCCCATCCGCGAGACCTTCGCTGCCCTGCGCGCGACGCCTGCGGCACATCCGGTCGATCCGGCGCAGATCCAGCTCCTCGCCGAGACGATGTTGCGCGCCTTGCGGATCGGCTCGGACGGCCGCGGCGGCCACGAGGCGCGTCTCGAGGTCGGCACGGGTCCTCTCGCCGGTGCTTCGATCAAGGTCGCGGTTCGGCAAGGCCGGGTCACGACCGAGATCTCGCGCGCCCCGGCGGACGCGACGCGTCTCGCCGCCCGCCTCGCCGAGGCCCTGCGCGCGCGGGGCCTCGACGTCGACGAGATCGAGGTGATGTAGCAGTAGCAGTACACTTCGTCCCCCGGTGGCCGAGGCATCCCCTTTCCCGTACGACTCGCTTCGTCGCGTCCGGATGGCGGACGTCGACTCCGCGCGGCAGGCCGGCCGGCTCGCTCGGTGGCTCGCACCGGGGCTCGGCGAGGGGGTCTCGCAGCTCGGGTCGTCCTTCGAGCTGCCGCTGCGCGCGCGGCTCGTCTCGCACCGGCGCACGACGTCCACGGCCGTGGCCGCCACGACCCCCGACCCCTGCGCCATCGTCCGCATCGGCGCCCTGGGCAGCGATCTGCCGATCCTCGTCGACGTCGACGTCCCGCTGGCGCTCGCGCTGGTCGATCGCTCCCTCGGCGGAACCGGTGCGGCGATCTCGCATCACCGCCTCAATCCGCCCGAACGCGCGGTTCTCGCGCTCGTCGTCGCGCGCATCTTGCACGCCGCGCGGAGCGGCGGCCCGACGCTGCGAGTGCTCGGGGTCGCCGCCGACGCTTCGGCGCTGAAGGTCGCCCTCCCCGACGACGAGGCGGTCCACGTGTTCGAGATCGTCGTCGCGGCAGCCGACCTCCTGTCCGGGGTCGTCCGCGTCGTCGTGCCCGCATCGCTCGCCGCGCGCGCCGCGGCGCCTCCACCGGGACCGACGCAGAACCTGGGCCGGCTGGAGGGACTGCGCATCCCCCTGCGCGCCGTCGTCGGCCGCTCGGAACTGAGCCGCGCGGAGGTCGGCGCACTCGCCGTGGGCGACGTCGTGCTCCTCGACGAGTCGGACGCGCGTCCCGGTCCGAGCGGCGCGGTGGGGCACGTCGGCCTGCGCCTGCCGCGCGGCCGCCGCGCTCGGGTCCGCTGCCGTCTCGACGGCGCACGTCTCGTGGTGGAGGATGTCGACCGCACGGAGGAGGTCCCCTTGCCGAGCACGAAAGCCTACGAACCCGGCGCGCTGCTCGCGGAAGTGCCGGTAGAGGTCACGGTCGAGATCGGACGCGTGGATCTGTCGGCGCGCGAGCTCGTCGATCTCGCCGCGGGCGACACGCTCGTCCTCGAACGGCGGCCGGGCGATCCGGTCGAGCTCCGGGCCGCGGATCGACTGCTGGGCCGCGGAGAGCTCGTCGAGGTCGACGGGAAGATCGGAGTGCACGTGCTCGAGCTGGTGCGTTAGTGTTGCGCGCGGTGCGGATCGCTCTCGTCGTCGTGTTTTCGGCCTCGTGCTCCTCGGGCGGCGGCGACGCCGCGGACCGCCGGCCTGCGAAAGCGGGCGACGCGGCGCCCGCCAAGACGCTGAAGCTCGTCCGCAATCCGCAGCCCGAACGTGCCGCAGGCGACGTGTGGGCCGGCACCTTCGAGGGGCGGACCGAGCCCGCGCCTGCCCCGATGCCCTCCCGCAACGTCGCCAAGGGCGTCGCCGCGCCCGACGCGGGCCCCGAGTCGAGCCGCTGGTCAGGCAACGGAACGCTGCGCCTCGAGGCGTCGGGAGAGACCGTCACCGGAACGCTCGACGGGGGCGGAGTGACCTGCAAGGTCGGCGGTAGCCTCGTCGCAGGCAAGCTTCGCGGGTGGCTCCGCTCCGAGGGTTCGACGGGTGGCCCGACCGGCCCGACCGGAGCGATGCACGGAAACCTGCAGGGCGTCGCCGAAGGCGAAGCGATCCGCGGCACCTGGCGCGTCTCCACGAGTGCCGGCGTCGAGGTCCGCACGGGAACGTTCCAGATCCGCAAGGAGTGAGGTGGAGCCGCTCGAGTACCTGCTCTGGGCGCAGGACCGCCATCCCCGCGCCCGCATCAACCTCGCCGTCTCCGGCGTGCCCGACGTCCCGCCGGACGTCCTCGGACCCTCGCCGGCACCCGCCGATCGCGCGGTCCACGCGCGCCTGTCCGCCGCCCTCGCGCGCCACCTCGGGGTGCCCGAGGAGGAGATCGCGCCTGCGATCGGGACGAGCGGGGCGATCTGGCAGGCCTGCGTCGCGACGGCCGGGCCCGGAGACGTCGTCGCCGTCGAGGATCCCGCGTACGAGCCGCTCGTCGCCGTGCCCCAGTCGCTCGGCGCCAGGGTGATCCGCTTCGCACGCAGGCCCGAGGCCGGCTTCGCGCCGGACCTTCCGAGCATCGACGAGGCGCTCGCGGCAGGCGCGAAGCTCGTCGTCCTGACGGACCTGCACAACCCGTCCGGCGTCGCGCTCGATCCGGATCTGCTTCACACGATTGCCGAGCGCGCGGCGCGGCGCGGCGCACACGTTCTCGTCGACGAGGTCTACCGGGCGATCGATCCGACCCGCCGCCCTGCGACCAGCCGCCTCGTGCATCCGAGCGTGATCGCGATCGCGAGCCTGACGAAGGTCTTCGGACTCGGCTGGGCGCGCGTCGGCTGGCTCGCTGGTCCGCCGCAGATCGCGGCGCGGGCCCGTGCGGCGAACCTGCACGTCGCAGGCCTGATGCCCGTCCCCGGCGCTGCGTGGGGCGAGCGCGCCCTGCAGAGGCTCGACGTCCTGCGCGGCCGCACCGACGCCTTGCTCGAAGGAAAGCGGCCTCGCTTCGAGGCGTGGATGGCCCGACGGCCCGAGCTGTCCTGGACGCCGCCGGCCCGCAGTCTCTTCGGCCTGATCCGCGTCCTTGGCCTGACGGGCTCGCGCGCCTTCTGCGATCGCCTGCACGACGAGACCGGCCTGCTGGTCACGCCGGGCTCATTCTTCGACCTCGACGACCACCTGCGCATCTCGTGGGGCGAGCCGCCCGATGCGCTGGACGAGGGCCTGAGCATCCTCGGCAAGGCCCTGGACGACGTTCGCCGTTAAGAGAAGCGAGTACGCCCCTCGGAAGTTCTTGGCCACCCAGCAGCACTCGAGTCGCGAGGGGACGGGAAGTTCCTGTTGCCCGTTGCCGGTTTCCTGTCTCCTGTTCGCTTCGAGCCCCGAATGAAACAGGACACCGGCAACAGGCAACAGGCAACGGGCAACAGGCAATGGGCGACGACCGGGCGGACCGGATAGGAACTTCGGATCTGGGGTGTTACCCCTCGGGTTCGGGGGCGGGGCCCATGCGGATGTCCACGCGGCGGGTCTGCTCGTCGAAGTAGACCTCGACGATCTCGGCCTCGTAGCGGCCGCGGGGGTCGACGGCGGTGAGGTGCCCGAACGCCGTGTCCGACTCGACGACGATCTCGTATCGGCCGTCGCCGTCGCTCTCGTCGGCGGCGCGGCGCAGGGTGTCCGAGGTGAAGGTCACGTCGATCCCCGAGATCGCGTCTCCGGACTGCGCAGACCGGACGTATCCATGGACGCCGTAGTCGATCAGGGTCGGGTTCGCCTCGCAGCCGAGGGCCCAGGCCGACAGCAGGACCGCCAGGAAGATCCACGGCGCCGGGAACCGGGAGCGCATCGGCGCGTCAGTATACCCATGAAGGCCAGACCGCACCTCGCCGTGGTGCCTCCCCCGCCCCTCCCCGAGCCTCCCCCCCTGCCCCGCCGCGGGAAGGCGGCTAGTATCCGACGCGTGTCGGGGTCCGGTCGGCCGGAGATTGCGCTGCGGCACCTCCTCCTGCCCGCCGGACTCGTCCTCGCGATCGTCCTGCGCTGGCGATTCGGGTGGGGGAAGGGGGGCACGTTCGGGGTCGCCCTTTCGTTCGTGGTCCTGTCGCTGCTGATGGGGCCCGTGGTCGGCCGTGCGAAGGTCGCTTTCGACCGCGCCCTGCTGCGCGCGCTGCAGCGCGGCGACCGAAACGCCCTGTGGCCCCTGTACCGCCGCCAGTGGGTCCTGCGGGCGTTCGGCGAGCGGCGCTACCTCGCGGCCAAGCGGGGACTCATCCAGATGGAGGTCGGCGATCCGCGCGCGGCCGCAGAATCGTTCCGCGAGGCCCTGCGGGGCGCCTCGGCGGCCGAGCGTACCCTGCTCGACAACTACCTCGCCAACGCACAGTACGCGCTCGGTGACGACGCCGATGCAGAGCGCACGTTCCGCAAGCTGATCGCGGACGGCGCGGATCAACCGCAGGTCTACCACCACCTCGCGCACGGGATCCTGCGCCGGGGCGGCAAGGCGAAGGAGGCGGCCGCACTGCTCGAGAAGGGCCTGCGGACCGCCGGGTCGGGACCGACGGCCTTGCCGCTGCGGATCACGCTGGCCGAGGCGCACGTCGCGCTGCGCGACACGGACCGCGCCCGCAGGCTCTTGCGGGAAGCAGCCGACGCGGCCGACGGACCGCTCGGCGCGCGGCGCGCTCTCGTCGAGGGGAAGGTCGAGTCCGCATCGGGCGACGAGGCCGCGGCGCGCCGGTGCTTCGCGCGTGCACGCGAACTGGATCCGGAGGGCCCGACCGGGCGCGAGGCGAAGGCGCTAATGGAACGCGCCGCGTGAACTAGGGAGCGACCGCGATGTGGAGTACCACCGGGCCCGCGCCCGCGGATACCACTGCGGGCAGCTCGGTCTCGAAGGCGAGCGACGTCTCCTCGGCGCGGTAGGAACGCGGCATTCCTCCGGCGACCGCGTCGGCGCCGCCGACGACGTCCACGCGCTCTCCGCTGACCGGCGTGGCGGACGCGATGTCCGCGAGCCCTGCGCCGACCAGCACGCGGTGGGTCTCGCTCCCGTCCGTGACGACGACCACGCCGCCGCGACGCAGGAACCGGTCGAGATCCTCGACCCATTCGGCACCGAGGGCCTCGATCTCGTCTCCCGTGGACCCCTCCTGATCGACGACGAGCAGCACGTCGCGATCGACCAGGGCGTCGGCCAGCCGCCCGTCCTCGTACACGCCGACCTCCCAGGAGCGTCCGGTCTCGGCCGCCACCTCGTCGAGCGCCGCGTACACATTCTCGACCTCCGCCGCGTCCGATCCTTCCGAGTAGACGACGACGTCCACGACCGCGCCGCGCGCGAGGAACACGGAGTTGCCGACGATGCGGTTCTGGTCCGTGCGGCCGTGCCCGTAGTCATGGCCGACGAGCACCCAGTGGCCGATGTCGCCTCGCTGGCAGACGCCCGCCTCGCACAGGCCCGTGTCGCAGCGATTGCCGCAGGCGCCGCAGTTGTCGGCGTCGAAGGCGAGGTCGACGCACGAACGTCCGCAAGCGACGAGCCCCTCCGCGCATTCGGGCGTGCACGCGCCCTCGGAGCAGTAGTCGCCTTCCGCGCAAACGATCCCGCATGCACCGCAGTGCGAGGGATCCGTGTCGACGTCCACGCAGACTCCCGAGCAATCGTCGCTGCCCACCGGGCACGGATCCGGTTCGTCGACGCAGGCGCCGACCTCGCAGCGCGTGGCGGGCGCGCATCGGTTGCCGCAGGCGCCGCAGTGGGCGTCGTCCCGGTCGGTGTCGACGCAGGCGTCGTCGCAGTCCACGAGCGGCGCGCCGCACGCCGAGACGCACTCTCCCCTCTCGCAGGCCTCGCCGTCGGCGCACGCGAGTCCGCAGGCGCCGCAGTGGCTGGGATCGGATTGGGCGTCCACGCACTGCCCGTCACAGTCGGTCCGTCCATCGCACACGTCCGGCCCGTCGTCGTCCGACACGCACTCGCCGGCGGCGCATGTCTGGGCGGCGCCACAGGCGTCGCCACAAGAGCCGCAGTTCGCGGGGTCGGTCTGCAGATCCACGCAGGCACCGTCGCAGAAGGCGCGGTCCGCGCGGCAGTCGAGCCCGACGATGGGAGATTCGGCGCACCCGGGGGCGAGAACGACCCCCCCGAGCGCGGCCCAGAGCACCAGCTGGATCTCGGCACGCATGTAGGGGACAACGGCGGAACCGGGCGGAGCTTGAGGGGTGCTTATCGACTCTGGGGGGTGAGCCGGATGGGCAGCTCCACGACGGTCCAGTCGCCGGCCGAGGGGAACCGCCAGGCGGCCGCGGCGGTCTCGACGCAGCTGCCGAAGAAGGGATCGAAGCTTCCCGTGAGTCGCGCCCGCCGGACGGCGCCCGAAGGCGAGACCCGCAGGGACAGGGAACCCGTCTGCGAGAAGGCCTCGCCACGGCGCCTCAGGGCCCTCTCGTAGCAGCGGCGCAGTGCCGGCCCGTGCGCCGCGACGGACTTTCGGATCTGCGCCGGCCGCAGCCCGACCCCCGCAGGCGCGGGCGGCTGCAAGGGCGCGGCGGGCGAGGCGGCTCGCCTGCGCGCGGAGAACACGGGCGCCGGCGTCGACTCCGAGGCGGGCGGCGAGCCCGAAAGGACCGAGAGCGTCCCCCGCTCCTCGGGAAGGCGCAGGTCCGTCAGCATTGCCGACCGGGCGACGAACGTCTCGGCGGGCACCGTCGCGGAAGCCTCCCGTGGCAGGAGATCCAGGATGAAGAAGGCGCCGAGAGCTCCGCCCAGCGCGCCGACGGCGAGCAGGCCGGGGGAGACGAGCGTCGAACGGCGAGCGGCGAGCGTTTTCACAGTGTTGCCTCCGGGTAGGGCGGTGCCGGCCTGGCGAAGAGGTACCCCTGCAAGAGGTCGCATCCGGCGTCGATCAGCGCGTCGCGCTCCAGTGCGTTCTCGACGCCCTCGGCGACGATCGCGACGTCTATGTCGGCGCACAGGGTCACGAGGGACTTGATGAGCTTGCGCTTGGTCGCGCTCAGGTGGACGCCTCGCACGAGCGACATGTCGATCTTCACGACGTCCGGCTGGATCTCCGCGAAGCTCGACAGGCCCGAGAAACCCGCGCCGAGGTCGTCGATCGCGACCCGGAAGCCCATCTCCCGCAACGATCGGATGCGCTTTGCGAAGTCGGGTACCTCGTGCAGGGCCGCCCGCTCGGTGATCTCGAGCACGACGCGCTCCGCGATGGCGGCCAGCGGCGAGTCTGCGGCGAGCAGCTTGTCGTCGAGGAGCTCGCGAACGTGCAGGTTGACGAAGAGGTTCCAGACGGGCGAGCTCGAAGACTCGGCTGCGACGCGGGTCCGGACGGCGCGGCCGACCTCCTCGAGCCGGCCGAGGCGCTCCGCCTCCCCGAGGAAGACCGGCGGGCTCGCGAGGGGGCCCGGCGCCGTCCGCAGGAGGGCCTCGAAGGCAAAGACGCGACGGTCGGACCAGGACACGATCGGCTGGTAGGCGACCCACATCGCGCGCAGCGCATCGTCGAGCGGTCCCTGGCCGGCGCGCACGTCCTGCGCGTTGCGTGCCTCGTCCGCGAGAAGCTCGGAGGCCTGCCTGCGGAGCTTCGCCATGCGGTAGTCGCCGGCGGCACGTCGGACCACTCGGACCAGCTCCTGCAGATCGATGGGCTTGCACAGGTATCGCAAGGCGCCGTGCTCCACCGCGGGCAGCGCGGTCGCGAGATCGGGGCTCCCGCTCATGAGGACGACCGGGAGATGAGCGTCGTGAATCCGCACGAGCCGCAGGAGCGCGATCCCGTCGGTCCCGGGGATGTGGACGTCCGTCACGACGACGTCCACGTCGAGCGAACCGAGCAGCCGCGCCGCGCTCTCGCCGTCGGAGACGGCCTCGACGTGCAGGCCCGCGGCGCGCAAGGCGCGGGCGGTCGCACGAAGCAAGGCGGGCTCGTCGTCCACGAGCAGGACGGTCGCGGAAGGGGACTGGGAAGGGCGGGGATCAAGCCCATCCTGGTTCGCGCGGCTCGCCGTCAGCATGACCGGTTCAACGGCCGCGGTCTCGCAGCCTGAAGCCAGGGCCTCGCCCGGCGCTCGGAGGCTGGTGTGAAAGGGCGCCGTAGCGAGGGCGCCGAGACGCGGCGAGATCGGCGCCGGGCGGACCGAGGACCGACGAGCCGTACTAGACGTACGGAGAGGAGGCCGCAGGGAGCACGGCGCCGAGATTGCCGTGTATCGGCGGCCGCAGTAGGCGGCATTTCACACCAGCCTCCTGGGTCGTCGCGGCCACCCTCTCGTGGTCGTCGACGACCTCGTGAGGAGCGGCTCTCGCACGACTTCCCCCGTGAATTCGCGGCCCGCGCCGCCGGCCCGCGCGTTGCACAAGGACCGAGCATGAGCACGACGACACGAACCGAAACCGATCCGGCTGGCGCCGACCGCGCGTCCCTCTTCGCTCGCTACCTCCCGATGGTCCGCGCGGCTGCGCGGCGCTTCGCGCGCCGGCTGCCCGCACACGTCGAGGTGGACGACCTCGTCTCGGCGGGAATGCTCGGACTGACCGAGGCGGTCGGCCGCAAGGGCGGCGAGAGCCTGGAGCGCTTCGACGCGTACGTGCGCGTGCGCGTGGACGGCGCGATGGTCGATCACCTGCGCACGCTCGACCCCCTGACGCGCGATCAGCGGCGCCAGATCCAGCGCGTCCGCCAGGTGGAGAACCGGCTCCGCCAGGTCGGCGGCGCCTGCGTCACCGACGACGACGTCGCCGAGGCGGTGGGACTGGACGTCGCCGAGCTGCGCGAGCTGCGCCGCACCGAAGCAGCGTCGCGCGCCGCGTCGCTGCCCGCACCGGCGGACGACGAGGAGTCGGACGGGTTCGATCGCGTCGCGGACCCGACCTGGACCGGCGCGGACGAGGAGATCGGGCGGCGCGAGATGGCGCAGCGGATGGAGGGCGCGATGACCCGCCTGCCCGACCGCCTGCGCAGGGTCCTCACGGGCTACTACCGCGACGGGATGCTCCTGCGCGAGATCGGGAAGCGGATGGGCTTCTCCGAGGCGCGGGCGTGCCAGCTCCACAAGCAGGCGATCGAGCACCTGCGCGGCGACTTCGCCCTCGAGGGAGGTGTGGCGTGCTGACGACGACCGAGACGTCCGGACCGGCCCCCACCGAGATGCGGAGTGCGGCTGTGGCCGCCCTTCCCGAAGTGCGGCCCCGCCGCGTGCTGGCCCTCGGCGTCGGCAGGCGTGTGGCGGTCGCGCTGGGCGATGCCGGCCTGGCGGTCGCTCTCGACCCGAGCGCGGAAGACGCGGCGGCCGCCGTCCGGGACAGGCAGGTCTCGGCAGTGGTCCACGTCCCGGGAATGCCGGTCGCGGACGCGGTGGCCGCGCGCCTGCGCATGGAGCCGGCGTTCGACGAGGTTCCCTTCGTGGGCGTCGTCGCGCGATCGCGGTTCGACGAGGTCGAGGTCGCGTTCGCGACGGGCGTGGACGACGTGATCGCGGCGGACGAGACCGCACTGCTCGCGGCACGTCTCCAGCGGCTCCACACACGTGCCGCGGACGGAGTCCGGCTGCCTGCGATCGTCGCCGATCCGGACCGTCGCGCGCGCGCGACCTGGGGCCGCGTCCTGCGCCGCGCCGGCTTCGACGTCCGGTTCGCGGCCGACGCGGCAGGTCTCGCGGAGGCCTGCGACGCCCGGTTCACGGGAATGCGGGGGTGCGTCGTCGCCGACGGTGGAACCGCGCTCGCGCACCTCCAGGCGGGCGGGGACCTCGGCGCCCTGTGGGTGATCTGCACGGACGGCCACTTGCCCGCCGCGCTCGCCTCGGCCGCGCACGGGCGCCCCAACGTCGCGATCCACGGCCAGGACGATCCGCCCGAGAACATCCTGCACCTGGTCAACGAGCTGCGCGAGCCGCGGCTCGGCGAGCTGCGGGCGAGCCGGCGCGTCCTGTACGGGGCGCCCGTACGCCTGCGTCCCGCTGGACGCGAGGAGGGCGCCTGGGGGATGACCTACAACCTCAGCGCGAACGGCTTCTACATCCGGACGCTCTGCGGGTTGCCCACCGGCACGCATCTGTGGCTCGAGCTGCGGCCGCCCGGAGCGGATCGGCTTGTCCACGTCGAGGCGAAGGTGGTCTGGAGCAAGCCCTTCGGCGCCTTTGGCCGGCCCATCGTGCCGGCCGGCATGGGTTTCGAGCTGGTGGACGCCACGGCCGCCGACCTCGAGTCGTACGCCTCCGGCTATCGCGCGCTTCTGGCGCGATCGGGCGTGCCTGCACCGCATCGGATGTAGAATCGGCGCATCGTCTCTGGCCAGGAAGACATCGCAGGACCCGCCCCGGGGGATGCGGAGGGCGAGCCCGCCCGCGCGGGCGAAGCCGCCCCGGACGCGGCGCGGGTCGTGGTCGTCGACGACGACGCCACCGTGCTGCGCGCACTCGAGCGCCTGCTCACCTCGGCTGCGCGGAAGGTCTCGACCTTCACCGACCCCGCCCTGGCGATCGACGCCCTCGCGGCCGAGCCGGCCGAGGTCGTCCTGCTCGACCTCGTCCTTCCGGGGTTCGACGGGATCTCCCTGTGCGAGCGTATCCGGCGCACATGGCCCGACACGGAGGTCGTCGTCATCTCGGGGCAGGGATCGATCGAATCGGCCGTCGCCGCGATGCGGGCGGGCGCCTACGACTTCGTCCCAAAGCCTTTTCCGAGCAACAACGTGGTCCGGCGCATCGTGGACCGTGCTCTCGAGCGCCGCGGGCTGGTCCAGCGCGCCCGGCGGCTCGAACGGCGTGTGGACCTCGCCGACCGCTTCGAGCGCATCGTGGGGCGGGGTGCCCGGATGCGCGCGGTCTTCAGCCTCGCCGAGAGCGTGGCGGACACGGATGCGACGGTCCTCATCACGGGCGAGAGCGGAACCGGCAAGGAGCTGGTCGCTCGGGCCATCCACGATCGGAGCGGCCGGCGATCGGGGCCGTTCGTCGCCGTGAACTGCTCGGCGCTCTCGGACGCGCTGCTCGAGAGCGAGCTCTTCGGCCACGTTCGCGGAGCCTTCACGGGGGCAGTGGGGGCCCGGCGCGGCATCTTCGAGGAGGCGGAGGGGGGGACGGTCTTCCTCGACGAGATCGGGGATACCTCCGCCTCGATGCAGTCGCGCCTCCTGCGTGTGCTGCAAGAGGGCGAGGTCCGTCCGGTCGGTGCGGCGGAGAATCGGCGCGTGAACGTGCGCGTGCTGTGCGCAACCAACGCGGACCTTCGCGCCCGGATGCGCGAGGGGCGCTTTCGCGAGGACCTCTACTACCGCATCCACGTCATCCGGATCGAGTTGCCGCCCCTGCGCGAACGGACGGAAGACCTGCCGCTGCTCGCGACCCACCTGATCGAGAAGCACGCGGCGCGCCTCTCCCGGCCCGCGCGCCCCCTGTCGGCCTCGGCCGTCGAGGCCCTCGCGCGCCACCCGTGGCCTGGAAACGTGCGCGAGCTCGAGAACGTCCTGGCCCGGGCCGTGATCCTGACCCGCACGGAAGCCATCGAGGCCCGCGACCTGGGGCTCGAGGCGCCCGACGAACCGGCGACTTCCGCCCTGCACTCCTTCGGGGACCGCTCCTTCGCAGACGCCAAGCGCGCCGCGACGGAGGCCTTCGAGCGAGCCTACCTGCGCGAGGTCCTGCGAAAAGCGGAAGGCAACGCCGCCCGCGCCGCGAAGATGGCGGGGCTGGATCGCAGCAATTTCAGGAGGTTGCTCGTGCGGCTGGGGATGGGCTCGGACGACTGAGTCCTCACCGCGCTGCGGACGCCACCGTGACCGCTGCAGGCTCCCCGCCGACTGCCTCGCGCGGGGCCCTGCCATCCGCCGTTTCCACGATGCGGAACTCGACGCGTCGGTTCGCCTGTCGCGACGTCCCGGAGCGTCCGGGCTGCCAGGGGCGCGCCGTGCCGAAGCCGACGAACTCGAGCCGCGTCGGATCGATGCCGAGCGAGACGAGCCGACGCAGGACGTTGCGCGCCCGACGCTCCGACAGCATGCGGTTGTACCGGGCGTTGCCGCGATCGTCCGCGTGGCCCTCGATCCGGACGCGCGCGAGGTCGGACCGTGCCGTCAGGAACGCGGCGACTGCTTCCATCAGGGGCGCGGATCGGCCCCGGATGCGCGCCTTCCCCGTCTCGAAGAAGATGCGATCCCCCAGCACGATGGTGTCGTCCACGACTGCCACCGCCCCCTCGTCCGGGCAGCCGTCGTCGTCGTCGACGCCGTTGACGACCTCGGCTTCGCGCGGGCACTGGTCCTGCGCATCCGCGAAACCGTCGCCGTCGTCGTCCCCGTCGAGGCAGCCGTCGCCGTCCTCGAAGCCGTCCGCATCCTCCGCGGCGTCGGGACAGTCGTCCTCGATCCCCATCTCCCCCAGCGAGTCGGCGTCGGGCTCGGCATCCCCCTCCTCGAAGCCCTCGTACTCCCGCAGGAGACCCACCGGCTCTCCGTCGCTGCGTCCCCAGGTGACTGCGAGCCCCACCGTCACGAACTGCGCGTCGGAGCCGTCCAGCCCCGCGTCGGGCTGCAGGACGTGCGTGTAGCGCGCCATCGGCGCGCCCCGGATCTCCCCGGTCGCGATCGCGTCGTACCCGACGCCGCCGTCGAAGCCGAGCCGGCCGACCGATCCGGTGCGGACCCAGCTGGCGTCCGCGTCGATCCACAAACGCTCGAGGAAGGGCAGCGGCCGTATGCGCGCCCCTCCGCCGACGAGCACCGCGCCGCTCGCCCCCGGATCCGCGACGCCGTCGCCCGCAGGCGCCGAGCCGTCGGCGAAGCGCGCGGCCGACGCGCCCGCCTGCAGGGACAGCGCGCGCCAGATCGGAACCTCGACACGCGCTGCGCCTCCGGCCCCCGGCGAGAAGCGGTCGGTCTGCGGTCCGGCGACGAACGCGGCGCCGCCCACTTCGGCTTGCAGGGCGATCGGCCCGTCGGCCAGCGCCAGCGCCGGGGCCAGCAGGATGAGAGTCGCGGCGAGTCGGGTCATGGCAGGTGCTCCTACCCGAAGCAGAACGGCAGTCCGGGCGGGGACTTGAGGCTCAGTCCCCGGAGGCCCAGCGCACCGCCTGCAGGACGGAGTCCCCCTCCTGGGCGTCGTCCTCCAGCGCCAGGACGCCGTCCGCACCGGACACGGGGCTCACGCCCGATTCCGCGCGGGCAAGCGCGACGGCCACCTTCTCGCCAGGGCGGAATCGGGCTGCACCAGCAACCCATGTACCGACGCCGTCCGCTTCGCCGCCGATCGTCCGGACAGCGAGGGAGGCAGGAGCCTGCCCGACGGATCGGCGCACCTCGATCTCGGCGACGGTCTCCACCCAGCGCCCCGTCCAGCGCGATTCGACGCGGCGCACGGTGCCGACCACCACGAGGTCGGCGCGCACGGAGGCAGCCACGAAGTGCGCGGGCACGCCTTCCTCCGCGACGGCGGGGACCGCGAAGAGCGCGGCTGCGACGAAGATCGACAAGACCGCGCGGCGCACGAAGGGCCGCCGCAGCGCCAGCGCGAGCATCCCCAGGAGCCCCGCGATCGCCGCGAGGCCGGGCGCCCCGGGCGCCGTGCTGCACCCGCCGTACCGCACCGCAACATCTGCCCCGGCTTGCCCGTAGATCTCGAGGAATCCTGCCTCGTCGTCCGCGTCGAGCGTGCGGCCCGCGGTCTCGCCCTTCCCGATCTCCGGGAACATGGTCGCCGCGAGCACCGCCGGCTCGTGCTCGAGCCCGAGGGCGTGTCCGATCTCGTGCGTGAGGACGCTCTGCAGATCGTAGCGGCCGCGCTCGCCGGACGTCGAGTAGTGGACTCCGTGCGTCCGGACGACGACGTCCGCGTCGACTATCTCGCCCGTTTCGGGACGGTAGGTGACGAACGTCACGGCCAATCCGTCGGGGACGCCTTCGGGCAGCCGGTCCACCGCGACCACGAGGGACCGGTTCGTCTCCGGCGCCTCGGTGTCGTAGCCAACGGCGTCCTGCGTCGTCGAGCCGGACTCCATCGCAAGCGGGCTGCCATCGATCGCCAGCCACGGCGCGAGGGCCCCGTCGAGCAGGGCGCGCGAAGCGGAGGCCCCGCCCGTCAGGCCGTCGACGCTCGGGGCGGCCAGCAGGCGTACCTGCGCGGTCTCCCAGCGCACCACTTCCCCCGCATCCGTCCGCTTGAGCTGGAATCCAGATGCGGTCGACGGGAGGGCGAGGGAAAGGCCGACGAGGATGGCTCCGAGCCGCACCTCCCTCTCATCGGCGGACCCGGCGGCGGCTTGAGCTCCGGCCCGCTACTGGATCCTGCGGATCACTTCGTTCCCCCCGTCCACGACGAAGAGCGAGCTGCTCGGCCAGTGGTAGGCGAGGCCGAACGGCGAGTCGAAAAGCGCGGCCGTGCCGACGTCCTCCATGTAGCCGGGACAGGGCGCCGCCGGCCAGCACTCGGTTCCGACGTTGGTCGACACCTGCTGGGTCGCGACGATCCCCTGCCGCACCGTGTTCTGATCGAACTCGACCCAGTAGATGCTCCCGCCGTCCGACGCCATGCCGCGCGGCCGGTGGATCTCGGCGGCCGCGCCGACGCCATCCACGTAGCCGGCGACGCCGGTGCCGGCGAAGGTCGTGACGTCCCCCGTGACCGTGTTGTACGCGCGGATCTTCGCCCCGTTCGTGTCCGCGATGTACAGCATCCCGGAGTTGTCCGAGGTCATGTAGCGCGGGCTCTGGAACCGCGCCGCCGCGCCGTTGGCGTCCCCGGATCCGAACGCGTACTCGCTGCCCGCGATCGTCGTCACCTGCTGCGTGCCCGGATCGAAGCTGCGCAGCGTCGCCGCGTTCGAGTCGAGCATGTAGACGATGCCCGCGTACCAGGTGGCTCCGCGCAGGTCGTCGAACTCGGCCGCCGCGCCGACCCCGTCCGTGTGGTTCTGCACGCCGCTGCCCGCGACGGTCGTGACCGCGAAGTTCGGATCCGTCAGGTCGATGGCCCGCAGGCGCCGGTTCCCGGCGTCCCCGGCCCACAGGGTGACCCCGTCCGTGGCGAGCGAGCTGACGCCGAAGAACGACGCGAGCAGGCCGTCCGCGTTGTCCCCGTAGGCGGCGGCGCCGGTGCCCGCAATCGTCACGACGTCGGCCGTGTCGATCTCGATGCGCCGGATCACGTTGTTGGGCGAGTCCGAGAAGTACAGGTAGTCCGCATCGACTGCGAGCGTCCCGAGCCCGCCGATCTGCGCGGCCCCCCCGATCCCGTCGACGTTCCCGGGATTGCCCTGCTGACCGACGAACAAGCTCGTGGTGTTCGCCAGGTTGCACGTCGGGTTGCAACCGTCCCCGTTCGCGACGTTGCCGTCGTCGCAGGCCTCGAGTCGATCGAGCACGTCGTCCCCGCAGGTCGCGCCCAGGACCTCGAGCTGGCAGGTGGGCCCGCAGCCGTCGCCACCCGCGACGTTTCCGTCGTCGCACTCCTCGCCGTCGATCAGGTCGAGCGCGCCGTCGCCGCAACCCGCGGGCCGGTCGAGCAGGCAGTCCGTGCAGCCGTCAGCGTCGATCGCATTCGCGTCGTCGCACTCCTCGCCGACGTCGTAGTCCACGACTCCGTCGCCGCACGAGGCCGTCGCCTCGATCTGGCATCCCGCGTCGCATCCGTCGCCCACCGCGACCCCGCCGTCGTCGCAGCGCTCGAGGAGACCCCAGTCGATCACCCCGTCTCCGCAGCGCGCGGGCGTGCAGTCCGTCCGGCAGGCGTCCGCCAGGACGTCGCTGTTGCCCACCCCGTCGTCGCAGATCTCGGCGCAGGTGATCACGCCGTCGCCGCAGTTCGCCACGCAGGCATCGACCCCCGCATCCGAAGCGCCGGCGTCGTCGCCACCGCCCGCGTCATTCCCGCCTCCCGCGTCGTCGCCGGTCCCCGAATCGTTCCCGCCGCCACCGTCGGGACCGGTCCCCGCGTCTTCTTCGTACGCCGGGTTCTTCTTGGTTCCACAGGAGCAGCCGGTAGAAAAAGCGAGCGCGCAGGCAAGCACAGTCCTCATGACTTCGATGATACGCGAATCAAGGCGGCAGTCGCTCGACCTCGGGGTTGAGGCGCAAGGCCTCACGGCGGTGGGTCGCCGCGTCCGAAGCGTCTCCCTTCGCGGCGCGGATCTTCGAGGCAAGGAGAAGCAGGCGCGCGGTTCGATCGCCCATCTCGAGGGCGCGGGTCACGGCCTCGCTCGCGTTGTCGAGAGCGCCGGCGCGCAGCTCCGCCTCGCCGAGGACACGGAGGCTCTCCGCCGTCTGGCGGTCGGCGAAGGCGTGCCGGGCGAGCTCGCGAGCACGTTCGAGGCTGCGGCCGTGGCGCATGTAGAAGCGGGCGAGGTCGCGGGCGACCGCCTCGGGGAACGCCGTGTGGAGATCCTCGTACGACCGGGTCGTGTCCGCCAGGATCCGGTCGGCCTGTGCCGCATCGCCTTTCGCGCGCAGGAGGTCCGCGAGCGTCGACGAGACCTCGACCGCCGAGCCCTTGGCGAGGAGCGCGCGGCAAGACCGCTCCGCCGCGGCGGCGTCTCCCGCGAGCCGCTCGATCTCCGGCTGCAGCTCCTCCGCCGGGTGGTACGCGGGCCGCAGCGTCAGGGCGCGCGCGACGAGGTCCTTCGCCTCCCCGAACCTGCCGCGCTCCCGCTCGAACACCGCGCGCTGGACGGCGACCCAGGATGCCTGGACCGGGTCGCCCGGGCGCGCGCCCTGGGCGGCCGCGAAGAGGCGTTCGGCCGCCGCGTGGTCGCCCGAGCGCCAGGCGACGTGGGCGAGCCGCCCCAGGATGTACGGGTGAGGCTGGGACTTCGCGAGCTTTTCGAGGAGCGCCCTGGCCGCCGCCGTCCGGCCGGTCTCCATCTCGGCGTCTGCGAAGAAGAGGACCGCCTCGGGGTCGGCGCCGGAGAGGCGAAGTGCTTCGGTCGCGTCGGCGAGCGCCGCCTTCGCACGATGGAGCGACAGGCGCGCCTGGCCACGCAGCAGGACCGCAGGGTAGCTCGCCGGGGCGAGCCCGACGGCCTGGTCGGCGATGCGCTCCGCCTCGAAGTAGCTCGCGAGGTCGCCTGTCCCGAGCGCTTTCTCGCGCAGCCCTTGCGCGCGCAGGGCGAGCGCGGCCGCATCTTCGGGTGAGGATCCGGCTCGGGTGCCGCGGCCCGCATCGGGCCTCGGGGGCGACTGGCGATCGCCCCCGCAAGAGGCGAGGAAAAACGGAAGGAGGAATTTAATTCGGATCGGCGAAGTACGGGAACGCCGGGTCGAAAGCAGCGTCGTTCGCGTCGACCTCGTCCGAGGCCACGCCCGCCGCATTGCCCGCGGCGAGGGAGTTGGCCGTGATGCCGTCGAGCGTGATGTCGATGACGTCGTCGGCCGGCTGCCGTCCGCCACCCGCGATCACGTACCCGTTGTCCCCTGCGGTGTCGAGCACGAGCACGTCGCCACCGCCCGCGAGGAGCGGCCCCGCCAGGATGACGACCTCCGCGTCGGTCAGGAGGGCGCCTTCCCACAGCGCGGAGGTGTTGACGGCCAGGTCCGGGCCCGAAGCCTGCGCCAGGATGTGATCGAGGAACCCGCCGCCCGCGACCGGTACGCCGTCGAGCGATGGATCGGTGTTCGCGTTGAACGCCTCCTTCTGGTTGCCCGGAAGGAGCGCCGTGTTGAACGCCGGCTTGCCCATGCGGTCGAGCTGCTCCGCGCCCGAGAGGTCCGCGAACGTGGGCGCGTCGCCGGTGTCGCTCTCCGTGCCCGTGTCGGTGTCCGTGTCCGACTCCGTGCCCGTGTCCGTGTCGGACTCCGTGTCGGTATCCATGTCGCTGTCCGTGTCCGTGTCGACGTCGGTGTCGGCGTCTGCGGCGACATCGTCGTCGTCGCCGCAGCTGCAGCCCGCGAGGCCGGCGGTCCCGAGGAGCGCGAGGAGGATCTTGATCGTCGTGTTCATCGTCGTGTTCATCGTCGTCCTCCCTACATTCCCGTCGAGGCCCAGATGCCCAGGACGCCGTCGTCACCCGTGACGTCGGCGGCCGGGAACTGGATCACGATCATGGAAACGTTGTGGGCGAGAAAGGTGTCCGCCGAATCGTCGTTGTGGAGCTCGGCCGTGGCGCCCCAGCGGTTGTGATAGAAGTCGCGGTCGTCGTTGAGGACCGCCGCGAGCGGGTGGTCGTCGGCGACGTCGAGGAACCAGACGAGGTCGAAGAAGAACGGATCCTCGCGGGGTCCCGCGAAGACGTCCACGTCGCCCTGCGTCACCATGCCGTTCGCGTCCAGCTCGAGCACGGTCGATCCGCCGGCGCCGAGGCCGGGCAGACCCGTGATCTGGATGTGCGTCGCGGGATCGGTCTCCTCGTCTGCGCGCTCGCTGAACTGGATGTCGATCCGATGCTCGGCCGTGCTCGGATCCCCGTCGTTGTCGATGTTGAAGGAGTAGAGCACCTCCGACGAGAACTCGGTGTTTCCGCCGAGCCCGGCGACGTCCGAGAACCGGTTGACGCTCAGCGCGATGACGAGGTCGTCGTCGTTCGTCGTCCACGCGTAGAGGTCGTTGATGTCCGCCTCGGGCAGAGTCGTGAGGTTGAGGGAATCCAAATGGTCGGCCGCCCGCCCGGATCCCGTGAAGAGGACCAGAGCGAGACCAGCGGCTCCTACAGCGATTCGAAGCCTCGTCATGTTTCGCGCCTCCTTGTCGAAAGGGGGTGCCGACCTTGGCGATCGGGACACGGCAAGTACGGAGGGCACCCCCGGTGGCGTCTGGTACGCCAGACCTGTCGTGCCGGTTACGCCAGGGCCCGAAGCGAGAGCGGCGGCTCCAGGCCGTGCTCGCGCAGGACTGCGACATCGCGCAGGATCTCGTCGGCCGGACCGCCGGCGACCGTCCGTCCGCCCGCCAGGACGACGACGCGGGCGCCGAGGTCGAGGACGAGATCCAGATCGTGCGTCGCGATCAGCATCGCGCCCTCGATGCGGCGCAGCAGGTCCACGAGGGACCGGCGCGCGCGCGGATCGAGATTCGCCGACGGCTCGTCGAGGACGAGCAGGGCTGGCCGCATCGCGAGCACCCCTGCGAGCGCCACGCGCTTCTTCTCGCCGAGCGAGAGCCGGTGAGGCTCGCGGTCCTCGTAGCCGTGCAGGCCGACCGCCGCCAGCACGTCGTGGACCCTCGACTCGACCTCCGCCTCGTCAAGGCCGAGGTTGCGCGGCCCGAAGCCCACGTCCTCCCCGACGGTCGGACAGAAGAGCTGGTCGTCGGGATCCTGGAAGACCAGGCCCACCTTCCGGCGAACGTCGTCCACGGTTTTCTCCGAGACAGGGGTGCCGTCGACGACGATTGACCCCTCCCCGCGCAGCATCGCGATCAGGTGAAGGAGGATCGTCGTCTTGCCCGCGCCGTTCGCCCCGACCAGCGCGACGCGCTCGGACGCGCCAACTTCGAGGTCGACGCCTCCGAGGGCAACCCGCCCGTCAGGATAGCGGAAGCGCAGCCCCTGGATCTGCAGGATCAAGGCAACAGCCGCACGGAGACCAGGATCGCGACGAGGGCGCTCGCAAAGCCGAGATCGAAGGCGCGCAGCGGAGAGGCGGGACGCAGGGTCGACTCCCCGCGGAATCCCCGGGCGAGCATCGCGACGTGGACGCGCTCGCTTCGTGCCTGCGCCCGCAGGAGCAGGACGCCGAGCAGCGAACCGAAGAGGGACAGCCGCAGACGCCGACCCCCGACGGCACGTGCCTCACGCGCGGCACGCAGTCGCGCCGCTTCCTCTCCCAGATGTCCGACTCCACGGACGAACGCGCCGAGGACGAGGACGAGCGTGCGGGGCAGCCCGAGGCGGGAGAGGCCGTGGACCAGTTCGGGCTGCGAGGTCGTCGCGCCGAGCGGCAGGCAGGCGAGGAGCGCCAGGCTCGCCTTGGTCGCCGCGTCGATCGCCCGCGCCGTGGCGTCCGCACGCGCGGAGAGCATCGCGAGGCCGAGGATCGCGAGGACGACGGGCGCGAAGAGGACGAGGCGCTTGCCCAGGTACGAGAGCGGCACCGCCGAAGAGAGGACGATCGCCCCGACGACGGCCGCGACCCCGAGGATGGGATCCGTCGCGCCGCGGGGCGTCGTGACGACGGCGACGACGAGCGCGAGGGTCGCGACGAGACGCGTACGGACGTCGAGCGCCGCGAAGAGGCCCGAGGTGACGGCAGCCGGCGGCGCATGCCGGTGAACGCCACTCACGTGATTTCTTTCCTTGGCCGTAGCGCCTTGCCCAGACCGATCGCCAGCAAGGCGACGGCCAGCACGCCGGACACGCCGGACACCGCGGTACCGAGCGCGGTCCGTTCGAGTCCCGGCGCCTCGTAGTCCGCCGCGGGCGCGCCGCGCGGGACGGCCCTGCGAGCGAATCCCAGGTCCACCGCGACGCGCTCGAGCCCGTCGGGGAGCGACGACGCGAGAGGCGAGGCAAACGCGGCGAGCGCCGCCGCCAGGGCGACGCCGATCCACACGCTACGCACGCTGGGTCTCCAGCCCGGGGACGAGGTCCGGACGCGCGCGGCACAGGAACCGGACGGCCGCGGCGGTGACGAGCCCCTCGCCGACGCCGATCACGAGGTGCACGCCGCCCATCGCGAGCAGCACCGGGCCCGCGGGCGCGGTTCCCGAAATCGCGAGCTGCGCCCCGGCCGCGAGCGCCGAGGCCTCGGCGCCCAGCAGGCCCGCGAGAAACCCTCCGACGGCGGCGCGCCGCGGCGTGCGGGATCCGACGATCCGGAACGCAGCGAGGCCCACGAGCGGGGCGACGATCCCCATGTTGACGAGGTTCGCGCCGAGGGCGAGCAGACCCCCGTCCGCGAAGAGGAGCGCCTGGACGAGCAGCACGACGAACACCGCGAGGAGCGCGACCGACGGCCCGAGCAGGATCGCCAGCATCGCGCCGCCGACGTAGTGTCCGCTCGTCCCCGCGCCGACCGGGAAGTTCACCATCTGCGCGGCGAAGGTGAAGGCGGAAGCGACGCCGAGGGTGGACACCTGCTTCTCGCCGAGCGCCCCTTTCGCGCGGCGCAGCGCGACGGCGACGGACCCGACGGCGACGGCGTCGAGCGTGGCCCAGACCGGAGTCGACAGAAACCCGTCGGGGACGTGCATCTACACCTCTCCGGTCGCGATGGCGCGCCATGCGATGCCCGCGCCGATGACGATGATGAGGCAGGTCGAGACCACCGGAAGGACACGCGAGATCCGACCGGAGGCCGGGATCTTCTCCAGGAAGTCGCGCGCGAGGACGAAGAGCAGCCCGATCGACGTGAGTGTCGCCGCCAGCCCCACGGAGAAGGCGACGATGAGCAGCAGGCCGAACCCGATGCGGTGCAGGGAGATCGCCGTGAGAAGGACCACCATGGCCGACGGACAGGGCACGATTCCGCCCGACACGCCGAGCGCGATCAGCTCACGCGTCTTCACGGCGATGGAAGCGTCCGGCGCCCACTCGGGAACGTGCCGGTGATCTCCTTGCCCGTGCCCGTGCCCGTGATCGTCCCCGTGCCCGTGCCCGTGCCCGTGCCCGTGCCCGTGCCCGTGCCCGTCTTCGTCTTCGTGCGCGTGCGCATGCTCGTGCTCGACATCCGTCCCGTCCGCCAGCCGGTGCACGTGCGCATGCGCCTCGCCACCCTCGGCAGGCGCGATCCTCACGAAGCCATCCTCCTGCATCGCGGCCGCTCGAGAGGCCGGATGCACCGTCCCCCTCCCCTTCATCCGCCGCACCCTCCCGGGCAGCTGCCCCAGCCCGATCGCGACGATGAGCATCCCCGACGCGAACCCCAGCCACGGGAACAGCCGCTCCGGCACCACGTAGCGCGACGCATACAGAGCGATCAGCCCGAGCAGGAACACGCTGACCGTGTGCGTCAACGTGACGATGAGCCCGAGGGTCACGGCGTGGCGCGGCTTGCCGCGCGAGCCGACGAGGTACGCTCCGACGAGCGTCTTGCCGTGTCCGGGCGAGAGCGCGTGCGCCGCCCCGAAGAAGATCGCGGTCCCCAGCGCGAGCAGGAGCATCGACGTCGACAGGGACCCGCCGCGCAGGAACCGCGCGAGCTCCCCGTCGTCGTCTTCCGTGACGGCTCGCTCCGACTGCGCCTCGCGCCGCTGCCCGGCCGGTCCCACCGCGGAGCCTCCCTCCGCCGGGGCGACCCCGAACGTCGCCTCACGATGATCGGGTACCGCGCCGGTCGTCCCGTACTCCCCGGCGACGCTGCCGGACCTCGGAACCGAGGACTGCGCGATCCGGATCCCCGCTCCCGCAACGGGGACGATCTCTCTCCACCCCCGCCGATCGACGTAGTTGGCGTCGCGAAGAACCACGCGGGTCTCGCCGTCGATCCGCGCCGACGCGGTCAGCTCGAGCACGGCCCGCACCGTCGGCGCCCCGCCCTCCCCCTCCGGCGTCTCGAGCAGCCGGAACCCCACGTGCAGCCGCCTGGCCTCCCCGTCGACCTCGAGCCGCATCCGGTTCGACCACCGTGGCGTCCGCGCGTCGAGCCACGCCTCCTTCTCCGTTTCGGACAGCGATCCGTTCGCGTCTCGATCGATCTCGCGCATCTCGGCCGCCGCCGGGATCTCCGCGAAATCGAGCATCCAGTCGATCCGGACACGATCGCGCTCGAACGTCACGGTCGCGTGACGATTGACCGAGAAGTTCCCCATCGGGTGCGCGGCCGCGACGCCCGGCACGGCGAGGATCGCGAGTGCAAGCAGCGTCACGACGTTCCGCCCAGCGGCAGCACCACCCGCCAGGCGTCCCCCTCGCGGACGAGACGCAGCTGCGCCTTCTCGCGCCGCGCCCCCCTGACCTCCACCGTCGCCCGGTCCACCCGCTCGTCGACGACACGCACCTTCGTCACCTCGAAGCGCAGCGTCGTCCCGCCCGGGACGATCATCTCGTGGGCGGCCAGCGCCTTTCCGCCCGCTTTCGACGCCTCCCGCGCGCGCCGCGTCAGCTCCCGGCGCGTCCGCGGGTCCAGCAGCCCGAACGCCTTCTCGCGCGCCGCCGGGTCCCAGCCTTCCTCGGCGAGGAGCCGCGCGAGCTCGCGCACCGTTCCCTCCGGCGTGCTGTCGGGACCGCCGCCGCATGCCGCGACGATCGCCACTCCGAGCCAGAAGGTCCGCACGGCCGGAAAGCCTAGCAGTTTCAGCCCCTCCTGGTATCGTTGACCGGCGTGCGAATCGTCGCCGGAAGCGCCCGCGGCAGGAGGATCGCCGCACCCCCCCGCGGAGTGCGTCCGACCTCCGACAAGGTCCGCGAAGCGATCTTCGACATCCTCTCGTCTGTGGACGGCCTGCACGTCCTCGACCTCTACGCCGGTTCGGGTGCCCTCGGTTTCGAGGCCCTGTCGCGCGCCGCCGCATCCGCCACCTTCGTCGACGACTCCGCCGCGTGCGCCCACGCGATTGCCGAGACCGCACGCGAGATGGGCTTCGCCGATCGCGCCCGCGTCCTGCGCATGCCGGTAGCGCGCGCGATCCGTTCGCTGGCGCGCGAGCCCGTGCGCTTCGACCTCGTCCTCGTCGATCCCCCGTACGGCAAGGGACTCGCGTGGACGACGTTCGCCGATCTGATCGCGTCGCCCATCCTCGCCCCCGGCGCGACGCTCGTCCTCGAGACGGCGACCCGAGACGCTCGCCCGGAGCTCGTGACTCCCGTCTCCTCGCGGAGGTACGGAGACACCACGGTTCACTTCCTCACCGTTCAGCCAACGTCGCCCACGGAGATCGACCATGGCCAGGATCGCGATCTACCCAGGTAGCTTCGACCCTCCCACCAACGGGCACGTCTACATCGCGAAGCGCGGAGTGGAGGTGTTCGACAAGCTCGTCGTCGCGATCGCGCGCAACGTCTCCAAGACTGCGCTCTTCTCCGAGACCGAACGGCTCGAGATGTTGCGCGAAGTCCTCGGCAAGGACGCGCGCATCGAGGTCGACGCCTTCGAGGGCCTGCTCGTCGAGTACGCCCGGCGCAAGGGCGCGACGGTGATCCTGCGCGGCCTGCGCGCGGTCGCCGACTTCGAGTACGAGTTTCAGATGGCGAACATGAACCGAAAGCTCGCGCCGGGCGTCGAAACGTTCTTCCTGATGACCGGCGAGGAGCACTTCTACGTGTCCGCGCAGCTCGTCCGCGAGGTGGCGAGCCTGGGAGGGAACGTCACGGGGCTCGTTCCCCCCATGGTGGAAGAGCGCCTGCGCAAGCGCCTCGGAACGTGAGTTGAAGAAGACCCTCGCGATTGCGCTGGCCGGGACGATCGCGCTCGTCGGGGCCGGCTACTTCGTCTGGCGCGGCATGGCGCGGACGAGTGCGCCCGCCGCGACCGTGACGGTCGTCGAGGTCCGCGGCGAGGTGACCGTCCTGCGCGCGGGCACGCAACGGCCCCTGCGCGCCGGCGAGCGGCTCGCGCGTGCCGATCGCGTGACGACCGGGCCCGGTGGGCGCGCGCGCCTGCGCCTCGCCGACGGATCGCGCGTCGCGCTGGAAGAGGGATCGAGCTTCGACGTCGGCCGCCTGACGACCGACGTCGCGGCGTTCCGCCTCGGCAAGGGACTCGTCGCGGCCGACGTCGTCGTCGACGCCGCGCGCACTTTCCGCCTCGATGCCCCGGCCGGGACGCGCACGGAGACGGTCGGCGGACGCTTCGAGGTCGGCGGCGACGAGACGGGGACGACGGTCGCCGCGCAGGAAGGAAACGTGACGGTCGCCGCCGGCGGCGCGCGGGTCGAGCTCGGCGCGGGCCAGCAGACGAGGGTCGCGCCCGGCGGACGGCCCGAGGACCCGAGCGCGATCCCCCGCACGGTATTCCTCAAGGTCCGCTGGCCCGGCAAGACTGTCCCGTCCGACCGGCAGATCGTCTCCGGCGAGACGACGCCGGGCGCGCTCGTGCGCGTCGGCGGCCACACGACCCGCGCCGGCGCGAACGGCCGCTGGCAGGCCGAGGTCGAGCTGGGCGAGGGCGAGAACCGCCTCACCGTCACCGCCCGCGCCCCCGGCGCCGGCAGTGCCCGCGAGGAGTCGCACGGCATCACGGTCGACACGACCCCGCCGCCGCTGGAAGCGGAGACGGGGAACCTCTGGCGGTAGATCGGGGGTGACACAATCCACAGGATGCTGTAAATTATGCCGCACATCTTGCAGCCTCTGATCGGATACCGACCCCGGTGGATCGAGCACGCCCTCGCCGGGCGGACCTCGCAGGGCAAGGTGCGCCTGCTCTTCGGCGCCCGACAGACCGGCAAGTCCTGGCTTTTCCGGCGCCTCACGCCCCCCGGTACCCTCAGAATCGATCTGCAAGACGGGCGCGAGCGCGCGCGCTACGAGCGAGATCCGGGGGCTTTCACGTCGGAGATCCTGGCGCGCAAGGAACGCCGACTCACGATCGTCGTGGACGAGATCCAGAAGGTCCCCGCCCTGCTCGAGGAGGTCCAGCTGCTCGTGGACAGGCACCCGCGCCGCTTCGAGATCTTCCTGACCGGAAGCTCGGCCCGGCGGCTACGGGCCGGGAGCGCAAACCTCCTGCCCGGCCGGGCACACACCTACCGGATGTTCCCCATCGTCTCCGCGGAACGCGAGGGATTCGAGCGCTCCGAGGTGCTACCCCTCGGCGTCCCGCCCGGGCCGGGCCCTCGCTTCGCGAACGAGCCCATCGAGCGCCGTCTGGTGTGGGGCAGCCTGCCCGGCGTCGTGGGGGAGCCTGCCGCGCGCGCGACAGCGACGCTGGAGGCCTACGCCGAGAACTACGTCGAGGAGGAGGTCCGGCGCGAGTCCCTGGTCCGCGACGTGGGCGCATTCGGCCGCTTCCTGGAGATCGCCGCGATGGAATCCGGTCGGGTGATGAACCTGACCGGGCTGTCGCAGGAGTCGGGCGTGCCGGTGGCGACGCTGCGAACGTACTACCAGGTGCTCGTGGATACGTTCCTCGGTCACTGGATCGGGTCGTACGGCCCGCGCGGCCGCAAGCAGCTCCTGACTACGCCGCGCTTCGTCTTCTTCGACACCGGCGTCCGCAACGCGGCGGCGCGGCTTCCCCTGTCGCGCGACCTCCTGAAGACCCAGGCAGGCACTCTCTTCGAGCAGTGGGTGCTCCTCGAACTGGTGCACCGCGCCGCGTATCTGGGAAGGAGCCACCGCGTGTCGTTCTGGCGCACGCGGCACGGGGCCGAGGTCGACGCGGTCGTCGAGACTCCGAAGATCGACGTCCCGATCGAGGTGAAGTGGACCGAGAGCCCCCGGCCCGCGGACGCCCGTCACGTCGAGGCGTTCCTCGACACCTATCCGACCCGCGCCCGCGCGGGCCTGCTCGTCTGTCGCGTGCGACGTCCGATGCGGCTGACCGACCGGGTGACCGCGATCCCGTGGAGCGACCTGTGATCGGGTAGCATCGAGGCATGGATCGGGGGTGGCTCGCGGGATTTGCGCTGGCGGCCGGATGCGCAACTGCATGCGCCGACCCGGCGGTGCGGTCGCCGGCGGGGCTGTACGCGCCGGTGGGGATCCGCATGATCGATCCAGGACTACCGGAGGTCGACCTTCTCGTCGTGGTCGACGACTCGGAAGGGATGGCCGAGGAACAGGCGCGATTCGCGGACCTGATCGTGGACCTCGTGATGCCGGCGGACGCTGACGGAGACGGCGCGCCGGACTGGAACGCCGTCTCGAACCCGCACGTCGGAGTCGTCTCGTCGGACATGGGAACGGGCGGAGTGCCCGCGGGATGCGCGGACGCCGAGCTGGGCGACGACGGCGTCCTGCAGAGCGAGCCGGCCGGCGTGGTCGCAGGTTGCGACGTGACCTATCCGAAGTTCCTCACGTTCGACCCGGTTGCTGGCGACGACGCGCGGCGGTTCGCCGAGGACCTCCGCTGCGTCGCGACGCTCGGCACCGCCGGGTGCGGCTGGGAGCAGCCGCTCGCGGCGCTCGAAAAGGCGGTGACGGTGCACGCGGGGCCGGGCGGCGCCAACGAGGGCTTCCTGCGGCCGGACGCGATCCTCGCCGTCGTGATCGTCACGAACGAGGACGACTGCTCCGTAGACGATCCCGCGATCTTCGGCGAAGACGCGGCGCTCGGTCCGCTGGAACTGCGCTGCCTTGCTCATCCGCAGATGCTGCGCAGGGTCGACGCGCTGGTCGCGAGCGTCCTGTCGGCCAAGCCCGGACGACCGGAGCGGATCTTCGTGGCCGCGATCGGGGGGGTGCCGCCCGACCTCGCCGCACCGGATGAGCAGGACTTCGACGCCATGCTCGCGGACCCGCGGATGTCGACTGACGCCGAGGCGCCGCTCCCGTCCTGCGAGGCTGCGTCCGTCGGAACGGCGTTCGCTCCCCGCCGGATTGTCGAGCTTCTAGGCGGAATCGCCGATGCGGGAGGCCGCGGCCTCGCGCAATCCACATGCCAGGACGACTGGACGGACGCCGCGCGCGCGATCGCCGGCATTCTTGGATCGCTCCATCCAGACCAGGCCGATGCGTGCCTGTCGGACGTCCTCGTCCAACCGGACGGCAGCGCGCTGTCGACGGGGGAACACGCGAGCTGCAAGGTCCTCGAGACCATCCAGAAGGGCGCGTCCTGCGGGCCCGGTCGCTTCCAGGTCGAGGTGAACGAGGAAGGCGTCGTCTGCCAACTCTGCCAGACCGGCGACGGCGAGCCCCCGCACGAGTTGGACTTCGAAGGCACCGACCTGCGCCCCTGCGCGGGCGCCGTGAACCGCTGGTCTTACGTCGCGGAGGCCGACTGGTGCCCCGACGGCGGGATCGCCTTCACCCCGGAGCCGATGTTCGCCGACGGCTCGAGGGTGTCGGTTCAGTGCCTGAACTTCATCGAGGGTCGATGACCTGGTTCTTCGAAGACGACTGACGCTCAGCGCGCCCCTTCGCAAGTCCCTTCGAGCACGCAGTAGTCGCCCGCGATCTCGCCGATGCCGAACAGGGGGCAGCACTCGAACCCGTCGGGGCAGCTGCTGCACGAGATCGAGTCCGGATCGCCGCCGGCTTCGACGCCGCACTTGCAGGTGCAGTAGATCCGGTCGCGGATCCCGACGAAGCCGCAATCCTCTCCGCAGGGCTGCGTGTCCGACGCGTCGATCACCTCGTCCGCGTTGCGCTCGGGGATGCCGTCTCCGTTGACCGCGCTGTCGACGAGGTCGCCCTGGTAGTGGTTCACCAGACAGTACGGCGTCTCGCAGGACTCCGACCCGACGTGCACGAACATCTCGCTGCGCTGGAACCCACCTTCGGGAACCACCAGCGCGTCGTGGCACGACTCGCCGACCCCGGCCGCCCCTCCGCTCGCTGCCTTGCCCGTGCAGCCCAGCATGGCGAACGCGACCAAGAGTCCCCGAGCCCCGCCCATCGGCGAGAGCATACCGGACACAGTGGACGTGTGGCACGATCGTCACGGGTGAGGATCCAGGCGATGAGGACACTGGCGCTGCTGGTGGCGACCGTGGCGTCGATCGGCGCGTGCTCCGAACCTCGGCCGCTTCCCGCTCCGGGCCTCTACTCCGCGTACTCCGTCTCGCTTCAGGCGGGTTTCGGCGACGAGGTCGACGTCCTCTTCGTCGTCGACGATTCGAGCTCCATGGCCGAGGAGCAAGCGGCGCTGACTGCGGGTTTCGAAGACTTCGTGCGTGCCCTGGTGGATCCGCCCGACGAAGACGGCGATCTCGTGCCGGACCGGGATACCGCGGGAACACTGCATGTCGGCGTGATCTCGACCAACATGGCTGCTAGCGGATACCCGCTTCCCGGTTGTGGCAAGACGCCGCCTGGCCCCGACGGTGTGCTGCAGCATGTCCCATCGCGGGGGGTCGTCGGTTGCGACGAGGAGTATCCGGCATTCCTGAGTTTCGACGCCGCCACCGACGACCTGGCCGCTCTCGCCACGGACTTCGCGTGCATCGCCACGCTCGGCACGGGCGGATGCGAATGGCAGCAGCCGCTCTTCGCGCTCGAGAAGGCGCTCACCGTGCACGCAGCTCGGGGCGGAGCGAACGACGGCTTCCTGCGCGCCGACGCGATGCTCGCGATCCTCGTCGTGACGGTGGACGACGATTGCTCGGTCGCCGACCCCACGATCTTCGGCGACGACAAAACGCTCGGGCCGATCGCGTTCCGATGCCTCAATCATCCCGACATGATCCGTCCGGTCTCGGAGTTCGTCGACGCGACCTTGTCCTTCAAGCCGGGCCATCCGGGGCGGCTCGTCGTCTCGGCCATCGTGGGCGTCCCTGCGGATCTCGTGGATCTCTCGGAGGCGCAGCTCTCTTCGGACGACGTCATGAGCCGGGCGGACTTCGACCGGATCCTCGCCGACCCGCGGATGATCGAGAGGGTCGACGATTCGCCCGAGAGCGAGGGCCGGCGGCTCGTCCCCTCCTGCGACGTTCCCGGACTCGGACTCGCGAAACCGCCTCGGCGCATCGTCGAATGGGTCCGGGGCGTCGACGAGGTAGGGAACAACGGGATCGTACAGTCGATCTGCCAGGCCGACTGGGCGGATTCGGTGGACGCCATCGCGCGCCTGATTGCGTCGAAGCTGCCCGCCGGTTGCCTCGCCAGGCCGCTCGTCGGCCCCGACGGAATGCCGCTCGAGACAGGTGACCACGCCGACTGCCTCCTTCGGGAGTTCGTCCCCTTCGAGGAGGATGCGGACGGCGCTTGCGGGAGGGGTCGGATTCCCATGGGGGTCGACGAGGATGGCGCGGCGATCTGCCAGATCTGCCAGCGGGGCGACGGCGTGCCTCCGCACGAGCTCGACGCCGGTGGCAACGGCGTCACGATGTGCGCCGACTCGACCGATTTCTGGTTCTACGACTCGAACGACCACGATTGCGGCGGCGCGGGGAAGGTCCGATCCGCGGGAGACGCTCCTCGATTTGCACCGGGGGGGGAGGTGCGGCTCCAGCTCCAGTGCCTCCGCTTCCTCGAGGACGATTGACCCTCAACGCGCCCGTTCGCAGGTGCCGTCCAGCACGCAGTAGTCGCCCGCGATCTCGCCGATGTCGAACAGCGGACAGCAAGTGAAGCCCCGAGGGCACGCGTCGCAGGTGATGGAGTGCGGATCGCCGCCGGCCATCACGCCGCACTTGCACGTGCAGTAGATGCGGTCCTTGACGCCGGTCCAGCCGCATTCCTCCCCGCAGCGCGCGACCTCGTCCGACGAGAGGACGCCGTCGCCGTTGAACTCCGCCCAGCCGTTCCCTTCCGTCCTGCTGTCGATCAAGTCGCCTTCGTATTCGTTGACCAGACAGTAGTCGGAGTCGCACGAGGCGGATCCAACGTGGAGGTACTCCCCCGTCCTCCTGAACCCTAGCTCCGGAACCGGCAGCGTCTCGTGGCAAGCCTCGCCCACGTCCGCGTAGGGCGCCTCGCAGGCGACGCAAAGCACCCCGACCGCCCATCCGCGCATGCCGCGGGAAGCATAGCCGACACGGGGTAAGCTCCTGCACCCCGCGTGAAGATCCGCACGAAGCTGGGACTCGCGCTCGTTGCCGTCGCCGTGCTGCCGGCGGCGATCTCGGGGGTCACGGCGGTCACGATCTCGTCGTCGGCGATGACGCGGGCGACGGACGCCGCACACAGGCGGACGGCCGGCGACGCGGCGCAGCTGGTCTCGCGGTTTCTCGAAGAGGCCGAGCGCGCGCTTCGCATCGGCGTGACCTACGCCGAGTTCGCAGATCTGTCCGACGAGGAGCGGCGCGGGGCGCTGACGATCCTCTACCTGCAGCTCGACGCGCTGACCGCCGTCGCGCTGGTGGATCGCAGCGGGCAGGGGCTGGTCCCGACCGTCTACCGCACGCCCGAGGAAGGCGACGACCGTCAGCTCGCGCGCCACGAGGCGGTGACGCCCGCCGGGCATGCGGCGTTCGCCGAGCGGATCCCGGTCGCCGAGGCGCTGTCCGCCGGGATCGCGCGTAGCGTCCCCTACGACGCCGAGGCCGGCCGACGGCTCGTGATGGCCGTCGCCGTCGACGGCGCCGCCGGCGCGCGCTGGGTCGTGGCGAGCGAAGTGTCCCTGCGCGACGTCGAGGGGAACCTGCGCCTCGCAGCGCCGACGGGAGGCCGCGCGGAGCTCGTCGACGGCGGCGGACGCATCCTGGTGTCGTCGCGCTCGGCGAGACCGTCCGGGCGCGTGGACGACCTCTGGCTCACTGGCCGCGAGCGCGCCGAGCGTTTCCGGGACGGTGCGCAGTGGCACCGCGGCGCGGTCGCGATCGTCGACGGGACCCCCTGGCGCGTCGTCGTCCGGCGACCGGAGAGCGTCGCGCTCGCGTCGACGCACCGGATGCGCGCCCAGGCGCTTCTGTGGACGGGTGTCGGAGTCGCCATCGCCTTGCTCCTGGGGTTCGTCCTCGCGGGGGGGCTGACCGATCCGGTTCGCAGGCTCGCGGACGCGGCACGCCGCATCGCGGGCGGCGATCTGTCCACGCGCGCCGCGGTGCCCGGCAAGGACGAGATCGCTCTGCTCGGCAGGGCCTTCGACGAGATGGCCGCCGAGATCGAGAAGAAGCGCGACGAGATCGAGGCGTGGAACCGCGAGCTGTCGGACCGCGTCGAGGCGCGCACCCGGGAGATCGCCGACCTGCAGGGCGTCCTGCAGCGTTCGCAGCGGATGGCGGCGGTGGCGGCGCTCGGCGCGGGGGTCGCGCACGAGATCAACAACCCCCTGACGGGCGTCCTCGGGTTCACGCAGCTCTTGCGCCGCAAGATCCCCGAGGGCGCGCCCGAGCGGACGATGCTCGACAGCATCGAGGAGCAGGCGATCCGGATCCGCGAGATCGTCTCGACCCTGATGCGGCTCACGGAGGACGAGTCGGGGCGCAAGTCCGAGGCCGTGGACGTCGTCGCCTGTGTCAGGGAGTGCCTGGAACTGCATGCCGGCCGTCACGCGGAGCAGAAGATCGTCGTCGCGACGTCGCTGGACGCGGCGCCGGCAGTCGAGGGGAGCCGCGCCGACCTGCGACAGGCGGTCCTGCACGTGCTCGACAACGCACGCGAAGCGATGCCCGAGGGAGGGACTCTCTCCGTTGAGGTTGCGTACGTCGAAGGCGCGGTTCGCGTCCGGATCGCGGACACGGGCCGCGGGATCCCCAAGGAGCACCTCGAACGTGTGTTCGATCCGTTCTTCACGTCCAAGCAAGGCCGGTGGGAGGCGAAGGGGCTGGGCCTGACGGTCACGCACCGGATCGTCGAGGAGCACGGTGGGCGGACCGCGATCGCGAGCGAGGTCGGGAAGGGAACGACCGTCACGATCACGCTGCCGGCCCTTCTGAAGGGTTCCCTCCTCGAATGACGGAAGCGAAACGAGAGCTGCGCCTCTTCGACGTCTTCTGCATCGGCGTCAACACGATCGTGGGCTCCGGGATCTTCATCCTGCCTGCGACGCTGGCGGGCCTCGTCGGCGACGCGTCACCCTTCGCATTCGGGCTGGCGGCTCTGTCCGCCCTCGCGATCGGCGCGTGCCTGGCCGAGCTTGCCGGCCGCTTCGACCGGACGGGCGGCCCGATGGTGTACGCGCGCGAGGGATTCGGGCCCGCGGCGGGGTTCGCGGTCGGATGGCTCAACTTCCTCGCGCTCGTCGTCTCGTGGGCCGCGGTCGCGCGCGGCGTCGGAGGCTATCTCGCGCGGTACTGGTCCGCCCTGGGGACCGAGAGCGGAGAGGCGGCGGTCGCGGTCGCGATCGTCGCGGCGTTCACGGCGGTCAACTACGTCGGGATCAAGCCCGCGGCGTGGATCACGGACGCCTTCACGGTCGGCAAGCTCCTGCCGCTTCTCTTGCTCGCCGCTGTGGGCCTCTACGTCGCTGATTTCTCCGAGGTCCGCTTCGAAGCCGCGCCGATGCACAGCTGGGCGCGGGCGTGGTTCCTGTGCATGTTCGCGATGGGCGGCTACGAACAGGTCGGCGTGCCGGCGGGGGAGACGAAGAACCCGATGCGCTCGGTGCCGATCGGGATCCTGGGATCCGTCGCGGGCGCTTCCCTGCTGTACCTCGCGGTGCAGGGCGCGGCCGTGGCGCTCGTCCCGGACCTGGCCCACTCGCGCGCGCCGTTGGCCGACGCGGCACAGGTCGCGGTCGGATCCGCCGGCGCGGCGCTCCTGACGGTGGGCGCCGCGGTCTCGATGACCGGCTACACGTCCGGCGCGGCGATCCTGACGCCCCGATCGTTGCTCGCGCTGGCCGAGGTGGGCGACCTGCCGCGCTGGCTCGCCGCGCCGCATCCTCGCTTCGGCACGCCCTACCGGACGATCCTCGCCACGGGCGCGATCGCGATCGTCCTCGCGGCGTCGGCCGGCTTCGCCGCGCTCGCCGACTTCGGGATGGTCGCGACGCTCCTGTGCTACTCGGGATCCGCGGCGTCGCTCCTGGTCCTGCGAAAGCGAACCGACCTTCCCCCCCCGCGCTTCCGTCTGCCCTTCGCGTGGTTCGTCTGCCCGCTCGCGGTCGTCATCGGCCTCGCCCTCGCGACCACTGCCGGCCGCAAGGACTTCCTGGCGGCGATCGCCCTGCTGGCCGCGGGCCTGGCCCTGCGTTTCGTGTTCCGACGGTTCGCGGCAGCCTCCGGTTCGTGACGGCGGTCTCGACACGTATGCCTGTCCGTGTCATCGTAGCCATACATGGCACGCGCACGAGGCACTCGGGGCAAGCGGCTGAAGCGGAAGTCCTTCTTCGTCGACGAAGCGCTCCTGCGCCGAGCGAAGCGCGCGCTCGGAGTCGGAACCGAAGCCGAGGTCGTGAGGCAGTCCGTCGAGCGGATGACCGAGATGGCGCTCTTCTGGAGGATGATGGACGAGACTCGAGGCCTGGTCGAGCCCGGCAGCGTCGAAGTTCCGTGATGCAGGGCCATGCGCTGGGCCCTCCTCGATAGCGGTGTCTACATCGGCCACTGGGAGCGTGGCCTCTATCGGGAAGCGCTCGCCTGGGTGCGCAGGGGGTTCGTGGTGCGTCACTCGGTGGTCGTGCTCTCGGAGCTGCGTCGCGGCGCCCGGGCTCGAAAGGCGCGCGAGCTGGTCGATCGACTGTACGAGGCGGCCACAGTCCGCTGGGAGCCGACTGCGGACGACTGGTGGGAGGCCGGGAAACTCGTCCGCGAGATCGGTGACGAACACTCCTGGGAGATCAACAAGCGACGCGAGTTCCAGAACGACGTCCTCATCGCCCTGACCGCGCGGCGGCACGGTGCGACCGTCGTGACCACCAACCGCGCAGACTTCCAGATCCTCGCTAACCGCGTACAGGTGAGGGTCGTTCCCGTCTGACTGGCGGCCAGAGGCCCCTTTCAGCGCGCGGCTCCGTGCCCTCTGCTGCGTTCCCAGGTCCGCAGCTTCGTGGGAGGATTGGGCTCGTGATGGGGTGGATCCTCGCCGGTGTCGTTGTCGCGGGCTGTGGCAGCTCGAGCAGGTCCGCGGACGGAGACTCCGACGTCGACACCGACGCGGACACCGACGTCGACACGGACGCCGACACCGACGTGGACACGGACGGGGCCTGCGGGACCCTTCACGCCGAGGGGAGCTACACGCTCAGTTGTCCCGAGGGCGGATGCGGCGGACGGAGCCTCGCCTTCGCAGGCGACGACGGGGAGCAGAACGAGACCGACTTCACCGGAGGAGACTGGCCCGAGGTCCACGTTGCGTGCTCCATTGAAGGGCTCGAGGGTGGGTCCCTGAACGCCACTGGAATCGTCGCAAGCAAGCCCCTGGGAGATCGAAACGAGCGCTACGGGATCGAGATCGTCAGCGCGATCGTCACGGGTGGTGCCGTCGAGCAGTACTGGATCCGCGCCTTCGACCAGGACGCGACGACCGAGGACGGGTTCGCCGTCCGCAGCGCGAAGATGCAGCCCGATCAGGAGTCTTGCGCGACCTTCGTCGTGACGATGCTGGACGAATGCTCCTTCCAGCTCGACTTCGACTGCCCGGACATGCGGACGATCTTCGACTACCCTCCGCGCTCGACCGAGCTCGCGACCATCAGCTTCTCCGGCTGCGACTAGGCGATCCCCGCTTCGCTCGCCAGCGTCATCAGCCGTGCGTGCGCGGGCACGTTGTTCAGAAAGCTCTCGCGCATCCCCTCGTCTGAGATCCGGTCGGCCCGCGCCAGCAGGGCCTCGACGCCGAGGGCGAGGGCGTTCGGGATGCCCGACGCGTGTGCGGCGAGGAAGAGGTCCGCCTCGAATTCCAGGCCGCCGCTGGCGCTGCGCAGGCGCAGGACCTCCTCGGCCTGCGCGCGGGCTTCCTCCAGGCGGCCCAGCGCGACGAGGGCGCTCGCCCGCAGCGCGAGAAGCTCGAGCGCCGCGTGGCCCTGCGCTTCCTTCGGGACCGCAAGTCCCTCCTCCAGTGCGACGAGCGCATCCCCGGCGCGCCCGGCGCCCAGCAGGACCGCCGCCCGGTAGCACACCGTCCCTATCGCGAGGCGCGGCTCGTCGATCTCGAGGGCGATCGCGCGCGCGGCGTCCTGCGCCAAGAGGCCCCCTTCGGCGTCGCCCGCCCGCCCCATCGCGAGGCCGAGGTTGTGCAGCGCATACCCCTCGCCGCGGCGCGTGCCCGCGGCGCGGCACAGCGCCCGTGCGCGCTGCAGGTCGCGCACGGCGTCGTCGTACCGGCCGACGAGCAGCTCGTAGTACGCGAGGTTGATCCGCGTCATGGCGGACAGGCGGGGGTCGCCCTCCTTCTCGTAGACCTCGAGCGCCATCTCGGCGAAGGGCATCGCGTTGCCGACGTCGCCCAGCTTCCCGTAGCAGAACGCGAGCGCCTCGAACGCTCGCGCGACGACCAGGGGCCTGGCGCCCTCGCGCGCGCGCAGCAGCGCCCGCATGCCGACCTGTAGCGACTCGGTCGCGCGGCCCGCGGCGGCCCGGATCGCGGCGTCCTGGATCAGGATCGCGGCGTCGTCGGGGACCAGGGCGAGGCCTTCCGCCGCGGCCTGCGCCGCCTCCGCGTACCGCCCGCGCATCCGCAGGGTCCGTGCGCGCCGCTCGAAGAGCGCTCCCCGCTCTTCTGCGGTCACGACCAGTGCCTCGAGGGCGTCGAGCTCGGCGGCTTCGAGGTCCCGCTTCCCCGAGTGGAACAGGACGTCGGCACGCAGCGAACGCAGCCGAAGCGCCGTCTCGCGATCGCGCTCTGACGCCAGCGCGCGCGCCGCGGCCTCGAGCGAGAGGGGCACGTCTCCCTCCCGGAAAGCCAGCTCCGCGGCGCGGATCCAGAAGGGACCCGCCCCGGCGGCGTCGCCTCCTTCTTCGAGGTGCCGCGCGACCTCGGCGGGCCGCGCGTCGGGCAGCGCCGTCAGCCACTTCCCGGCGGCTCCATGGAGCCGGCGTCGTTGATCGCCCGTGAGGGAGGCGTACGCGACCTCCCGCAGCAGCGCGTGGCGAAAGCGCCACTCGTTCGTACCGGCGAGTCGCGGGCGAGGCTCGGGAGAGACTATCTCCCTGCGCCGGAGCCTGCCGAGGATCGCCGCGGGGTCCGCCTCCCCCATCGCTCCGAGCGCCTCGGTCCAGAAGCGGTCGCCCAGGACGGACGCCCGACGAAGCAGGTCCTTCTCGGGACGCGGCAGCGCGTCGAGCCGGTTCTGCACCGTGGCCTCGACGGACGGCGGCAGGTCCGTCCGTCCGGCGAGAAGCGCCATCCCGAGCTCCTCCGCGAAGTACGGATTGCCCCCGCTGCGATCGTGGATCGCATCCGCGTGCGCCTCGGCGTCCTGCCCGAGCGCCGCGCGCACGAGCGACCTCGTCGCCTGCCGGGACAGGCCCCCCAGGACGAGCCGGCGAAACTCGGGCATGGGCGCGTCGAACTCCGGCCGCGCGGTCGCGACGCACAGGAACGGCCGGCGCTCGAGCCTGCGCAAGACGATCTCGAGCAGCTCGATCGACGGCGCATCCGACCAGTGCACGTCCTCCGCAGCGAGCAGGATCGGACGGTCGTACGACATCGCCTCGAACAGGTCGCCGATGGCGATCACGATCTGATCCCGCATGACGCTCGGATCGGTCCGCGCCGTCCGCAGCTGCGGCGTCTCGGGGAAATCTGCACCGAGCATCTCGCCCACGAACTCGGCGCATTTCCTGGACGGGCACAGGGACAGCAGCCGTTGCTGCACGACCGGCGAGGCCGTTCCTTCCGGCAGCTCCATGTTCAGCCGCAACCCGTTCGCGACGGCGTGCCACCCCTGCAGCGTCCGGTTGCTCTCGCCGTGGGCTTCGAGGAAGTACGCGCTCTCCCCGCGCTCCTCGATCCGCCGGTGCAGCGCGTGCAAGAGACGGCTCTTGCCGATGCCGGGCGCCCCGGTGACGAGGACCCCCGCGGCCGCAGACTCGTCCGTCACCTGTCGAAACGTCGCCTCGAGGTCTGCGATCTCTCGGTCCCGGCCGATGAGCGGGACGTCGGCGCCTCCGAGCCCGCGGACGCCGACGACCGCGCGCCCGGGACGCCGCGCGACCACCCGGTCTCCCTCGACGTCGTAGCCCCCCGCGATGCGCCGGCGCGTCTCCTCGTCGGCGCCGACGCCGGACGCCGCGAGCGCGCTCTCGGCGGCGGCGACCACGGCTCCAGTGATCTCGCCGGCGCGCGCACGCACCGCCCGACCGGTCGCGACTCCGATGCCGGAGGCCATCCCGCCGGCCCGCACGCCGAGCGCCGCGCGGACGGCACGCTCCGCCTCGTCCCCCTGCCAGGATTCTCCGCCGAAGACGCCCACGGCGCGCCGTCCGATGAGGGCCGAGGCGACGCCGTGCTCCGAGCGCACCGCCGCCGCGAAGCGGTCGACGTCGTGCACGTCCTCCACGAGGAGTACCGAGACGATCCGCACCTCCTCCCCGAGCGCCGGCACGGCTCCCGTCGGCACGTCCAGGGTCGATCCGAGCCCCCGGCGCGTGTCTTCCTGTGCCGCTCCGAGGCCGAGCGCGGCGTCGAACGCCGTCATGGACGCAAACCGCTCCGCCGGGTCCTTTCGCATCGCGCGCATGAGCACCGCGGCGAGCCACCCCGGAACCGCGGGCGGCAACGGATCGGGGTCCTCCGTCAGGACGCGCACGAGGATCGCCATCATGCTCGACGCTTCGAATGGCGGCCGGCCAGCAACGGCGTGGTACAGCGTCGCGCCGAGCCCCCAGACGTCCGTCCGCACGTCCTCCTCTCGGGAGCCCCGCGCCTGCTCGACCGCCATGTACGCCGGTGTTCCCATCACCGTCTCGTCCATGGTGAGCCGCGTCAGGCTTCCGTCCGCGACCGTCAGCGCAAGCCCGAAATCGAGGAGCTTGAGCGTCCCGTCGCTACAGAGAAACAGGTTCGCGGGCTTGACGTCGCGGTGCACGACCCCGGACGCGTGCGCCGCCGCGAGCGCGGACGCAGCCGCGCGGCCGAGCCGGACGACCTCTTCGGGAGCCAGCGGCCCCTTCTCCAGTCTCTGGTCGAGCGCCTCTCCTTCGAGCAGCTCCATCGCCAGGTAGAGCCCGCCGGCCTCCGTCTCTCCGAAGGCGTGGATGCGGACGACGTTCGCGTGCCGGACCGCCCGGGCCGCGGAGATCTCGCGCGCGATCCGCAGGCGAACCTTCTCCGTGCACAGCGAAGGTTCGATCAACTTGAGCGCGACGGCAGGGCCGCCAGCGGCGGGCGTCGCCCGCCAGACGGTCCCGATTCCGCCGCGGCCGAGGATCGATTCGAGGTGATACCCGGCGATGTCCACGAACCCCCGTCAGCTAGTGAAACGCTCCCAGCGGCGCCGCGATCGGCGTCCGCGCGAGACGGACGAGCTCGCGGCTCCGTCGCCGCGGCATCGCGAGCACGCCGGCATCGAGGAGCGCCCGCACGATCGGACGGTCGCGCAGGCCCACGCGGCCGACCGACATCGCCTCGACGTCTAGTCCGCCCCTCGCGAGCGCCCTGCCGACCCGCAGGAAACCCGAGACGTACGCGGCGTCCTTCGTGAGCCCTCCTCCACGAAATGCGCGCTCGCACGCGTAGACCGCTTCCTCGGCGTCCACGCCCCGAAGGACGAGCGCGCGAGCCGCCTCGGGGAACGTCGAACCGTCCGCGAGCAGCGCGACCGCCAGGGTCCTGGCGGCGATGCCGCGCCTGCGGTGCGGCGTGAAGACGCCGCGCGCGACCTCGGCCCACAGCGCGAGCCCCTCCTGGTCGCGCGTCGCGCCCGCCGTGCCGATGGCGAAGATCGCGAGCGGTTGATCCGCCGCGTTCTGTTGCGCGACGAGGTGGACGCCGATCTCGTGCGCGGCGAGGCGCTGTGCTTCCTCGAGGGAGTACCCCCGCGTCCCGCCGAGGATCACCTCGCCGGGCGCCACGGCGGCGGACGCCGCGAGACGCGGCTCGACCCGGAAAGGGCACAGAAGGCCGTACTCCAGCATCTCCGCGCGAAGCGTCGCCGCGACCGAGGGCGTCCCGCGGGGCCCGACGGGCGGCAGGTCCCTGCGCTCCGGATGCACGGGATGCGCGAGCCACGCGTCGGCGACCGATCGGGCGACGTCGTCCACGACCCCGTACACCCGTCGCGACGCCGTCAGGACGCGCGCCGGATCGCCTACCGCCTCGAGGAGGTCGATCTGCAACCGCAGCTTCGCGAGCCTCCGCCGGTACGTGCGGGAAAGCGGGTCGACCCCGAGGTCGTCTCTCGCGATCCGGATCTCGCGCTTCGAGCCGGAGCCGTCGAACCGTCCGGCGTACGTCCAGCGCGGCGCCTCCGCGTGGCCGCGGCGCAAGCACGCCACCAGCCGTGCGCGCTCGGTTGCCGCGTTCTCGGGAGTGAAGCGCGTCAGCAGATTCGCCCCTGCCGCCAGCCGCGCGAGCAGGGCATCTGCGCGCAGGACGGCACGCGGAAGGGCGAGCGTCACAGCAGGTTCGCGGCGATCTCCGCAGGGCCGTGCGACGAGGTCATCCGTCACAGCAGGTTCGCGGCGATCTCCGCAAGCTCGGAGCGCTCCCCCTTCGTGAGCAGCACGTGTCCCGACAGGGCCTCGTTCTTGAACCGGTCCGCCACGCAGGTCAGACCGTTCGACTCGGCGTCGACGTACGGGTTGTCGATCTGGTCGGGGTCGCCGGTCAGGACGATCTTGGTGTTCGGACCGACGCGCGTGATGATCGTCTTGACCTCGTGCGGCGTCAGGTTCTGGGCTTCGTCGACGACGAGGTACTGGTTGGGCAAGGACCGCCCGCGGATGTAGGTGAGCGGCTCGATCTGGATGAGGCCGGCCGCCACGAGCGACTCGTAGCTCTTCGCGCCACGTCCCTGCTTCTTGTCGGAGCCGAGGATCAGCTCGAGGTTGTCGAAGATCGGCTGCATCCAGGGGTTGAGCTTCTCGCCGACGTCGCCGGGGAGGTATCCGATGTCACGGCCGAGCGGGAAGATCGGGCGCGAGACGAGCAAGCGGCCGAAGGCCTCGTCGTCGGCGACCTTGCGCAGCCCCGCGGCGATCGCGAGGAGGGTCTTGCCGGTTCCGGCCTTGCCGACCAGGGTCACCATGCGGACGGAGTCGTCGAGGAGCAGGTCGAATGCGAAGGTCTGCTCCTTGTTGCGGGGCTTCACGCCCCACACACCTTCCTTCGGCACGCGCAGCGGCCGCAGGCGCGATCCGGTCGCGTCGGCGCGCGCGAGGGCCGTGTGGCTCGGATTCGCCATGTCCCGCAGCAGCACGCACTGGTTCGGGAACAGGGCGTGCCCCTCGATCGCGACCCCGCCCGCGTGCAGCTCGTCGACCTCGGCGCCGGTCACCTCGATCAGCGAGAACCCGGAGTAGAGTTGCTCGATCTCGACCCGGTCCGTCTCGTAGCTCTCGGCCCGCAGGCCCATCGCGTCCGCGCGGACGCGCAGGTTCGTGTCCATCGTGACGAGGATGGTCGGGACGGTCGGGGTCCAGCCCTGCACCTGCAGCGCGATCTCGAGGATCGCCTGGTCCGGATTGGACGAGATCTCGGATCGGACGTTGGGCAGCGCGACGCGCAGGCTCCCCCCCGATGCGAGCGGGACGCCCACCGACAGGGATCCGCTCAGGTCACGGAGCGCGTCGAGCGTCCGGGCGACCATCCGGGCGTTGCGTCCGAGCTCCGTCATGTCCTTCTTGAAGCGGTCGACCTCCTCGAGGACCGTGATGGGCAGGATGACGTCGTTGTCCTGGAAGCGCAGGGCGGCGGACGGATCGTGCAGGAGGACGTTCGTGTCGAGGACGTATCGTTTCTTCAAGCCGCGGGCAGCTTAGACGCCGCACCCCACGGCGTCCACCAGATCCGATGGCCTTGCCCGCACGGGGCGGGTATAAATGCAGAAGCGGCGCACACACGACGTTTCGGCAGCGCGGGAGGACGCATGGCGACGGAAGCGCAGCGACGTTCGATGGTCGATTCCATCGCGGCGATGCAGAACGTCGACCAGTACCGGGAACTGCACTGGGACGGTTCCTTCGAGGACTACCTCGAGATCGTCCGCAAGCGCCCGCAGGTCACGCGCAACGCGTTCCAGCGGATGTACGACATGGTGATCTCGCGGGGGCAAGAGGAGTACATCGACAGCAAGAAGCGCCTCGTCCGCTACCACTTCTTCCGGGACGAGGAAGGCACCGGGAAGGACGCCGTCTACGGGCTCGACATCCCGCTCATGCGCTTCGTCCACGTGCTCAAGGCGGCGGCCGCGGGCTACGGGCCCGAGAAGCGGGTGATCCTGTTGCACGGCCCCGTCGGGTCGTCGAAGAGCACGATCGTGCGCCTCCTCAAGCGCGGCATCGAGGAGTACTCGAGGACGCCCGAGGGAGCGCTCTACTCCTACACCTGGCATGTCCCGAAGGAAGACGGCACGACCGAGCCGTTCCCCTGCCCGATGCACGAGGAGCCCCTGCGGCTCATCCCGGCGGCCTGGCGGCCCAAGGCGATCGCGGAGCTGGGCCTGTCGAGCGAGAGCGTGGACGTCGTCGTCGAAGGCGACCAGTGTCCCGCATGCCGCTACATCTTCAACGACCTCATGCTGAAGTACGGGGGCAACTGGGCGAAGGTCGTCTCGCACGTGCGCTGCCGCCGGCTGGTCCTCTCCGAGAAGGACCGCATCGGGGTCGGGACGTTCCAGCCGAAGGACGAGAAGAACCAGGACTCGACCGAGTTGACCGGCGACATCAACTACCGCAAGATCGCCGAGTACGGGTCGGACTCGGATCCCCGCGCGTTCAACTTCGACGGCGAGTTCAACATCGCCAACCGCGGCATCGTGGAGTTCATCGAGGTGCTCAAGCTCGACGTGGCGTTCCTGTACGACCTCCTCGGCGCGTCGCAGGAGCACATGATCAAGCCGAAGAAGTTCGCGCAGACGGACATCGACGAAGTGATCCTGGGCCACACGAACGAAGCGGAATACCGCAAGCTCCTGAACAACGAGTTCATGGAAGCGCTCCGGGATCGGACGATCAAGATCGACATCCCCTACATCACCAGGCTCTCCGAGGAGGTGAGGATCTACCGCAAGGACTTCGGGCCCGAGCAGATCACGGGCAAGCACATCGCGCCGCACACGCTCGACGTCGCCGCGATGTGGGCGATCCTGACGCGCCTCGAGGACCCGAAGAAGCACCAGCTCACGCTGATGCAGAAGCTCAAGCTCTACGATGGGAAGACCTTGCCGGGGTACACGCAGGACAACGTCAAGGAGCTGCGCAAGGAAGCGAAGCGCGAGGGGATGGAGGGCATCAGCCCGCGCTACGTCCAGGACAAGATCTCGAACGCGCTCGTCCGGGACATGGAGGGGTGCCTCAACCCCTTCATGGTGATGAACGAGCTCGAGAAGGGGCTCCGCCACCACTCGCTGATCGTCTCCGAGGACCAGCGCAAGCGGTACTCGGAGCTCGTCGGCGTCGTGAAGCGCGAGTACGAGGAGATCGTCAAGAACGAGGTGCAGCGGGCGATCAGCGCGGACGAGGACGCGATCGGCAAGCTGTGCTCGAACTACATCGACAACATCAAGGCGTACGCCCTCAAGGAGAAGGTCAAGAACCGCTACACGGGCCAGGACGAGGAACCCGACGAGCGCCTGATGCGGTCGATCGAAGAGAAGATCGACATCCCCGAGAGCCGCAAGGACGACTTCCGCCGCGAGATCATGAACTACATCGGCGCGCTGGCGGTCGAAGGCAAGCACTTCGACTACCACACGAACGACCGGCTCCGCCGCGCCCTCGAGCTCAAGCTCTTCGAGGATCAGAAGGACTCGATCAAGCTGACGAACATGATCAGCGCCGTCGTCGACCGGGAGACGCAGGAGAAGATCGACGTCGTGAAGAACCGGATGATCAAGGGCTACGGCTACTGCGAGATCTGCTCGACGGACGTGCTCAACTTCGTCGCGTCGATCTTCGCGCGCGGAGACGTCAAGGAGTGAGGCGGGCGAACCCGTGAGCCCGCCTCCGGATCGCCCGCGCGGTCGGCTACGCCGCCTGCCTAACGGTGCGCGCGGAAGCGCGCACCCTCACGGGCCTACGACCCGCATCGGGAAGTTACGACGAGGGATCGAGGCACCCGGGTCGTGAGCCCGCCTCCGGATCGCCCGCGCGGTCGGCTACGCCGCCTGCCTAACGGTGCGCGCGGAAGCGCGCAACCTCACGGGCCTACGACCCGCATCGGGAAGTTACGACGAGGGATCGAGGCACCCGGGTCGTGAGCCTCAGAGTCGACCAGGACCACTCGCGGTTTCGAGCGATTGTCCGGGGCAAGATCCGCAAGAACCTCCGCAAGTACATCTCGCAAGGCGAGCTGCTCGGAAAGAAGGGAAAGGACCTGGTGTCCATCCCCGTCCCGCAGATCGACGTCCCGCGCTTCCGCCTCAACGACCGGCAGTCCGGCGGCGTGGGGCAAGGCGACGGAGATCCGGGCGACCCGCTCGGAGGCGACGCCGACGGGGACGGCACCGGAAAGGCCGGCGAACAGGCGGGGGAGCACATCCTCGAGGTGGACGTGACCCTCGAGGAGCTCGCGGAGATCCTCGGCGAGGAGCTCGAGCTGCCCGACATCGAGGACCGTGGCAAGGCGAAGATCATCTCCGCGAAGGACCGGTACACGGGGGTCCGTCGGACCGGTCCGGAGTCGCTGCGCCACTTCCGGCGGACCTACCGCCAGGCGCTCAAGCGGCAGATCGCCTCGGGGTCGTACAACGCCGCCAGGCCCATCATCATCCCCGTCCGCGAAGATCGCCGGTACCGCTCCTGGAATACCGAGGTCGAACCGGTCGCGAACGCGGTCATCGTCTACCAGATGGACGTGTCGGGCAGCATGGGCGACGAGCAGAAGGAGATCGTGCGGATCGAGTCCTTCTGGATCGACACGTGGCTGCGCAGCCAGTACAAGGGACTCGAGAGCCGCTACATCATCCACGACGCCGTCGCCCGCGAGGTCGATCGCGAGACCTTCTTCCACACGCGCGAGAGCGGCGGGACGATGATCTCGTCGGCGTACAAGCTCTGCGCGCAGATGATCGACTCGGACTATCCCCCGTCCGAGTGGAACATCTACCCGTTCCACTTCTCCGATGGCGACAACTGGTCGGTCGACGACACGCTGCTGTGCGTCGAGTTGCTCCGGACGAAGATCCTCCCGCGCGTGAACATGTTCTGCTACGGCCAGGTCGAGAGCCCGTACGGCAGCGGCCAGTTCATCAAGGACCTGCGCGAGCACCTCGCGGACGACGATCGCGTCGTGACGAGCGAGATCAGGGACAAGGAAGCGATCGTGGACTCGATCAAGGACTTCCTGGGCAAGGGACGATGAGCGAACTAATGCGCGAGACTCCACGTTCCCATGCAGTCCGCGCAGTCATTGCCCGTTGCCGGTTGCCGGTTGCCGGTTGCCGGTGTCCTGTTTCCTTGGGGCTCGAAGCGAACAGGAGACAGGCAACAGGCAACCGGCAACAGGCAACGGGCGACGGACACTTTCGACCCCGCGAGCTGGGCAAGGGCCGCTGATGCCTCGCGAGCACGAGATCATCGGCCTTCCGCGCTACCTGCGCGAGATCCAGGACGAGATCGAAGGGTACGCGCGCGGGTTCGGCCTCGACTTCTTCCCGGTCGTGTTCGAGGTCCTTACGCACGAAGAGATGAACGAGGTCGCGGCGTACGGAGGCTTCCCCAACCGCTATCCCCACTGGCGCTTCGGCATGGAGTACGAGCAGCTCTCGAAGAGCTACCGATACGGCCTGTCGAAGATCTACGAGATGGTCATCAACAACAACCCCGCCTACGCCTACCTGCTGGAGGGGAACAGCCTCGTCGACCAGAAGCTCGTGATGGCGCACGTCTTCGCGCACGTGGACTTCTTCAAGAACAACTACTGGTTCAGCAAGACGAACCGCCGGATGATCGACGAGATGGCGAACCACGGGTCCCGGATCCGTCGGACCATGGAGCGCTGGGGAGTGGAGCGCGTCGAGGAGTTCCTCGACACGTGCCTTTCGATCGACAACCTGATCGACCCGCACTCGCCCTTCATCGAGCGCCACCGGCCCGTTCGCAAGGAAAACGACGAGGTCGAGGCGCCCGCGGAGGAGATCCCGCGGCTGCGCAGCAAGGACTACATGCAGCCGTACATCAACCCCGACGAGTTCCTCGAGCGCCAGCGGAAGCGCATCGAGGACGAGAAGAAGCGCGAGAAGCGGTTCCCGCCGCAGCCCGAACGGGACGTCCTTCAGTTCCTCCTCGAGAACGCACCCCTCGAACGCTGGGAGCGCGAGATCCTCGAGATCATCCGCCAGGAGGCCTACTACTTCGCCCCGCAGGCGATGACGAAGATTCAAAACGAAGGATGGGCGAGCTTCTGGCATTCCAGGATCATGACGGAGAAAGCGCTCGGCGCCGCCGAGGTGATCGACTACGCCGACCACGCCGCGGGCGTCCTCGCGACCGACGGAAAGAGCCTCAACCCCTACAAGCTCGGCGTCGAGCTCTTCCGCGACATCGAGGACCGGTGGAACCGGGGACGCTTCGGGAAGGACTGGGAAGACTGCGAGGACATGGACGCCAAGCGCCGCTGGGACCGCAGGCTCGGCCTCGGGCGACGCAAGGTCTTCCAGGTCCGCGCGCTCTACAACGACGTGACGTTCATCGACGAGTTCATGACGCTCGATTTCTGCAAGGACCAGAAGCTCTTCTCGTTCTCCTGGTCGAACCGCAACGAGCGCTGGGAGATCGAGACCCGCGAGTTCGAGGACGTGAAGCAGAAGCTCCTCTTCGCACTGACGAACATGAAGAATCCGTTCCTGTACGTCGAGGACGCAAACTTCGGCAACCGCGGCGAGCTGCTGCTCCGTCACCACCACGAGGGGATCGATCTGCGGTTGGACCACGCCCGCGAGACGATCAAGAGCCTCTTCACGATCTGGAAGCGCCCGATCGTGCTTCACACGATCGTCGAGGGGAAACCGACTCAGCTACGCTTCGACGGCAGCGAGCAGACCGCGACGCCCCTGAAGCCCTGACCGTCTATTCGCAGCGCGAGAACGTGATCGTCCCGAGCTCCGTTTGGCGCGGCGGGTAGTCGAAGATCGTCAGCATGTCGGGACAGTCGAAATCCACCTGGAAGGAGCTACCGCTCAGGAAAGTGACCGCGAAGGTCGTGCAGCCCTCCTGATCCGGCTGCAGCTTCGCGCTGCGGACGTTGAAGCCGTCCTCGGTGGTCGCGTCCTGGTCGAACGCGCGAAGCTGCAGCCGGATCAGGAGGGCTGCACGACCT